>Ga0181612_174248_pt1 | contig 24510 bp, 16 predicted proteins | sample HoacroProtozoa21_FD_119630 | JGI IMG/M metagenome (GOLD analysis project Ga0181612, IMG submission 119630) | Hoatzin crop microbial communities from Cojedes, Venezuel. Combined Assembly of Gp0051906, Gp0051904, Gp0051908
CCTCCCCTCCCCTCCCCTGCTGCTCTGAGCAAAAGCTGCTGTAGGTGACCCTGCTTTGGCAGGGGGGGTGGACTAGATGATCCACAGAGGTCCCTTCCAATCCCCACCATTCTGTGGTTCTGTGAAAATGACACCGAGAGATGACCAGCTGCCTGTTGGGGTGGGGCAGGCTAGTGACAGTGGTAGACAACACTGTAGCGCACGGAGAAGAGTCTCCACGGCTTTTCAGTGTTCAAATTTAAAGCCGAAGATGAGTCAGAGATCCCAGTTTTATTGAAAATGCTCAGTAATCTCTAGTAATGACCCAGTCTAACTAAAGAACAAGCACTCGTTAAAGGTCATTTATCCGAGCAGAGATAAGTGTTCATTTTCCAAGTGCTGTCATCTTCTACTTTAATTAATATCAGCCATGTATGCTGTTGGCAGTGGCTTCAAATATTGTAGCATGGGAAGACCGGACTTCCAGTGACATTTTTAATGAAAAAATGTAAATCGTCTCTCATGAATGCTGTAATCGAGGTGTTCATTAGCTAACCCTGGACTGCAGAGGGTTTTACCTATAGAAACGAGCTAAGCTCAGTGAATCTTGGATAATTTTGTAGGAATCGGAAGTCTTGCAGACAGAAGCTAGTAAGTTGCTATCGGCGAGGGATGTGTCTGAAGAGGCATGGTCCACGTAGCCAAAAAGACCATGAAAAAGGCTGATGAAGCACAAGGAGACAGGATCTACGCTACTGACGCTTAATGGAAATGTAAGACAAGTAGCTCCGGAACCTGCAGATTTGGGAAACCACTTCCATGAAGATCTTATCCTGATCCTTTAAAGGGATTGGTGAAAGCCCTGAAGCACAAGCAGAAGCTATTATGTCCTTTCCAGAATGAACTAGGAGTAACCACTCCAAGTTTAGGTTTATACCTTGGGGCTGGAAGTGTCCACTAGATCACTGACCCTGACATCCTCAAGTGCATCCAGTTACCTGGTACATGTCAATAACGTGCATTTGGCTAAGACAAAGGCATCCAATGTTGATACAAAGATAGAAAAAGAAGGTGATTCCATTGCTATTCTTGGGAGCTTGTTTCAACGTTTGATCACGCTTGCTTTCAAAAAAAATATTTTCCTATTGCTTCAGGTGCTAGTGGCAGATTCTGTGCTGCTTTGTTTTGCTGGATGCAAAAGCTCTCTCTCTGGTCCCTGAAAATTTCCGTCTGTGAATAAAATTGTATGGAATAATCAAGTTTACCTCCCAGGCTTCTTCTTTTGATAAGATAGGCAAAGAAATCCTTCCATTGTCAGCTGTTTCCTCCAGCCTGAAAGTCATTTGGGGGTGTCCCCTCTGTGTTGCTCTAATTTTTCAGCATCTTCAAAGATACATCCACTGGAATATGTGCTCCTGCTTGTAACATCAAGACTGGTTTTGGTGGTATTCATGTTTTTAATTTCCATTTGCCTGGTCAAAATATTTCAGTAGTCCTCTTTGTCTTAGTGTTTCTTTGAAGCTGCCATTGAGTTCCTTGCTCATCATTTGAATCACTACTATCGATGAGATACAGTTTCCACAGTTCACAGGTGAAGCCTATATTCTGATATCTAGACATCTGCCTTTGAATTCAGGTGCATTAAAAGGTTCTCAGGTTTCAGGATCTCGTTTTAGCAATTGGACTAGAACGCAGGAGCTCCGTTATTATCTTCACTTATCATGCCTAAAATTGTTATGTCTGCTTCAATTCTTTTTTCAGAAGAATTTTCTAATTTCTATAAGTCCAGTGTTGCATTTTTTCAATCTTCCTAAGTTCGCATGCTGCATGCCATGTTCTGACAAGAAGCTCTATAGCCAAGTTTAATGTTTTCTGGAATATTTTTACTTACGTAGATAAAAATAGGGATATGTTCTCCAGTACGTTTTTTTGGAACAGAGATTGCTAAACTCCACACTTTCCACATTTAGTCATAATTTTAGAAAAACAACAGTACAGAACTGCTTGCAAAGTTTGTGAAGTTCAGCTCCAAATTCAATCTTCCTAATGCTGGGTTGAATCAAAATTTGTCTCTCCAGGTACCTTCACTTTTTACTGCAGATGAGAACTGTACATCATGGGTGTTTATGGCTCTTGTTAAATATGCTCATGCTCAGCAGTTAGTTTGTACAGTCATTCAGTAAGGAAGAACACAGATCATCTGGACTGGGCAATTCTTGAGGCAGGCATCTCCTAGAAATGGTCTGAACGAAATGCCTCTGCTGAGTCAGGCTGTGTCAGGGCAAAGACGTTCACAAGCTGTGCCAGAGCTGTATGGTTTCTTACCAAGGACTGCACGAGCCTTCAAGACGAAGAAGAGCAGTTGGACTCTCAAAGGCAAATTGCACCTTCAAACTGACTTACAAATCTCAAAATGTGTGTGGGTTTTTAACATGCTTATATGAAGGACTGATGGGTGGCAGGCCTTTGGTGGCAGGGGAAGGCTGAGTCAGATCTCATTTTAACAGCTGGGACCTTCTGGAAAGGCAGTAGGAGCTGCTCACCTGACGTGGTCTCTGGAGTGAAGGACTGAAGTTCCACTGCAGAAGTGCTCCCTAGGGAGTGGGAAGCGGGTAGAGACCAGGCAAAGGAGAATGGGAAAGCTCTGATGAGGGAGGAAAGTATTTCCATTCCTTGTTTTCTATCAGTGTTACAGAATATTTAGATTCATTTTGAACAAATGTTTTCTTGTATGTGTTTGCTGAAAGTTGCTTGGCCTGGGTTGTTATCTACTTTCCCTCAGCTGTCAACCTCCAGTGCTTCCTAACACATCGTGAAGTGACACAAAAAGTGGGACTAGGCCGTGTTCACCCCCCACTGAAGGTGAGGGTTAAGCTCAGCCCATCCACATTTAGTTCCTCTTTAACTCCGGTAGACAACCCCTGTGTTATTGCCTGAGTTGCTGTATTGAAGCTCACCTGCAGAAAAGACCATGGCCTGAAGTCGTGCAAGTAAGAGATCTGATCTGAGGGGGATACTGTCAAACCACACATGCGTGGAGCAGAGCCGGGGCCCTGCCACCCTACTCCATCCTGAGCCATGATTTTCATGACCTCTGTTGTTCAGACAAATTTTTTCTGAGTTCCTCACGCATTTTCTTCCAGCCACCCAATGGTGTACCTGTTGTCACAGGTGCTGTAGTCTTTGTCCTTCACATATGTCCTCCATACACGTCCCCAGAAACCAAACACAAGACACAGAACCTCAGTGATTTAAAATGTGAAGTATTTCCTGGTTTTTACAGCCGTGTGATTTACATTTGGTTTGCACACATAGATGTCAGCTTGTAGCAGCTTCTTGTGATGTCGAAAATCCTTACTAGTTAGTTTTGCAAACAGCCAGGAAAAAGAAAACATAACACTAATTATTTGTATTACTTCTCTAGCACTAGCAACACTCCACCTAGGGGATGCAAACAAAAGTGGTTCTTCTAATCTCAACACTTGCATTTATCTGAAAATAATTAGCTGAAGGGAAAATAGAACACCTTCTATCCTTGCAAAGCTGAGAGGAAAGGGAAGTGCATCTAAAATTGCTTCAAATGAAACAGCGAGGCTCAGAGGAACCAGAGAACTCTGCTTGCGTGCTGCGTTCCTTACTCCCAAGACAAGTTTATGAAGGATTTGAGTGTCTTTAATCATTTAATTTGGTTAATTTAAAACTACATATGCATAATTTATTTAGAGAGAGGTAAAAACCTCTAATTCCTGCATTTGTTATTGTAATGCACAGTATTAGAGTGGGGTCTTTTTTACTATGGCAATCTGCACACTGTCTGAGAGTGTTAGTGTTCTACACATCATGCTTGAGCAACTGTGTTTGAGGGGGGTTCAGACTCCAATGCACATATACTATCCTCCATAAATTATATACATAACTTCCATTTATATACAAGGGTGTTGCAGAAATTATAATACAAATTAATTTACAGGACTTGCATTCTCAGCCATTGTTTTATCCTCTTGTCTTGAAGAAAAAAAAGGTCTTCTATTCCCCACCCGACCCTGTAAGGGCGGTTTGGTTTTGGTGATACTGCAATAGTGCCTTGTGTTGAAGGAGCAGTTAGCTCATTCACAGCAAAATCCAGGGAACCCGTCTTGTTGAAACTGTCTCCACATACAATTTATGCAATCTCTTCATTTAAGTGGGACACCTTTTCTAATTCCTGCTCATGAGAATTTAATTGCCAAGTTTGAGCCTTTGTCAGGATATCTATCACTTTTCAAGGACTTCATGGATGGCTAAAGAATTCAGTGAGGTCCAGATCTTTTACAAGGCTGGACAACTAACTCTGATGTTCTTGATGTGTAAAGCGTGAGCCCTAGAAGACCTGGCTGAGGCAAAGAGAGAGAATTGATTCCAGAGCTGCCTCATTCCCAGGTAGCTTTAAATTATGTTGCAGTCTGACCCAGAAGGTTTCTCCAATGTAAGTACCAGCCCACTCACCTTTAGATAGCTGCATTTTCCCTCATTCGTCTTCTGACCTGGGCTATATTTTGAGCAGCCAGCTTCACCAAAGGCATTGTGTGTCCACCATAAATGCCTCTCATCACTAATTCACAGTCCCTTGGCATGTATGAAAGCTTAAATTATTTCCTGCAGTGTGCATTAGCTTGCACATGTCTGCACTGAATTTCATCTTCCATCATGCTGTCGGGTCAGGTCTTTGTGGAACATGCCGTAGCTCCCCATAGTCTTGAGTAACCTAAAAATTTCTGTGTCATCTGGACATTTTGCTAATTCACTATTTACATACCTACTCCCAGGTCACTAAGCAACATCTCTTACTGCAAACTTTGGGCTGGCAGGCATAAATTCTTAATGTACACTGAAGCCATCAGCCAATCTGGGGCTATTTTTTAGCTGGATTTGTTGAAGTCGCTTTTAATGGCTTATCAGTAACTGTTGAAAGCAACAAAATCTGCGGTAGGTTTACAGGTTTTGCCTTCTTGAGCTGGGGTGGCCACTGGAGATAGTGTGGCTCACATTCTACTCCCCTGGACTAGAAGATAGCTCTTTCCTAAACCCGTGTGGGACATGAGCCTCTTCCCTTCACTGTATTTTTCCTGTGCAGGGAGGATAACAGCTCCCAGAGGCGGCAGCAGGTAGTCATGGTGCAGAAGAAGTGTATATCTCTATTCTAGGAAACTGGGTTGACCTATTCCCCTGCCTGCTCAGAGGTGGTTGGCACAAGAGGAGGAAACGGAGGCTGGCAGAAGCAGCCAAGAGCGCGCACAGGGACAGAACGAAGGGATGTGGGCCAGTTCTGGCTGTTGTTGAGGCTCCCACCAAGGTTATCTCTGCTATCTCTGCTTGTGTGGGGAGGCAGTTACTGACTTGCCCCTCAGAGTGGCTCCCTGCCAGCTCTCCCTGGAAATGCTGAAGGCAATACAGTGATACAGCTCTTTTTCCCAGAGATTAAATCCTTAGGACTGATGTGCCCTGTTGAGCATAGCAGGTGCAGTGTCTAACAGTGTCCCTTGGGAAGAAAGCGTGGCATGGCCTTTTCCTTCAGTGTGGGATGCACCTCAAGAGATTCATTTAACCTACCTGGTTCCTCACTTGCCATTGTAGAAACTTTATATTTTACTTTGTACATACTCTGTTTCTCCTAAGCTGTACTATCGATACTCGTAGCGACAAAACGGGATGCACTGTGGGCTATGGGTTGCTTTGAATGGCGTGGAAGGCATCTGGGCAATGCAGGTGGTGTAGGAGGTAATGTCAGATTTTGAAATTTGGAGAAGCAGAATTTACAGGAAGGAAGAATGTCCTTTTGCTCTGTCCCTCACACATGACCTCACATAATCTAAAACCTTTGAGGGTCATGAGCTCTCCTGGCAAAGCCACCACCGTACTGAAAAGGCTACCACCAGTGTTTGCCATGATGTCCAGCAGCAGCAAAGAAAAAGCATGAGCTGAACACTTAAACAGTGGATTGTTGCCGCTAGCAATAGTGCTTTGTAGACAGCAATAGGATGGTATATATTTCTCAGAGGTATTTGTTGTTCCAGAATATACACAGGCGTAAGTATGAGACTGATTTGGATTACAGTCGGCACACTTAGAAGGTTATCTCTGCAATCAGAAGAATAGAGACTTTTAATTACAAGCACAGTAACACTATCAAGCTGGGGCAAATCCTGTGCTTAATCCTGTGCTACTGATGCAGGGTTTTACCTGGTTCAGATTCTCATCTTTGGCTGTTTCCTCATGAAATGCATCCTGGGCTGGGTGTTTTTGGTAGAATCATTTTGCAATAAAATGATGGAGGGCAGAGAAATATTTGACTCTCAGGCTGAGCACGCTTGGGAAAATACTGTTTTGCCCACAGCCCCTACCTGAACAGGGGAAGAAAGCCACAGAGCTGCACAGGTGCCTTTGCCAACCACCGCTCGTTCACACCGTGGCAAGGGACCAGCATCCCCCTCCCCACCAGCTCAGGCCTCCGGTCCTGCTGGGGACACCAGCAGCATAAACGTCCCCCGCTCCATCCCAGCATCACACCAGCTGAGGAAGCGGAGAAAGCCTCTGATTCCAGCCTGTCAACGCCACCGTTTGGAGCAATGCTTGTGCCAGCTTCTTCCTTTGGTGTTCAGCCTTTCACATGCAGGTTGCATCCATTCGGAGCACCTTGGCAGCGAGGTAATGAGCTCTGTTACCTCTGGGTGGGGGCTGCACCGCGGGTGCTGTGAAGACATCTGCTTCCCCCAGAAGATGTTCAGTCACCTGGTTCCCAGCCTGGAGGCTCAGGACAGCTCTGCCTTAGATTACATCTCCCACGTCGTCCTGCGCTTCATCGCCCTCTCCACCCTCCTCCCTGTCCTCCAGCCTTTCCTGTCTCCTCCTGCCTTCGGCCACACTCCCGCTGCCTCGCTGCCCCTCCAGCCATCCCCTCTCCTCTGTCTGCATTCCCCTCCGTCTGCCCTGTTTGTCTCCGAGTGCAGCGTCCAACAGACCTTGCGTTTCTCTGGACGGACTGGGGTGGTCACCTATGGCTTTCCGTGGGGCGCAGGTCCCCGGCGGGCAGCCAGGGCCATTTCCCTCCTGCTGTATTGGCGGTGGTTTGGAGCTCCGTGAGCACTGGGGCAGTCTCAGGGAGCGGGATTTCAGCAGCCCAAACCCCCGGCAGGGTTTTCTTTGTGGGTTGAGGAGGCAGGGAAGGCAGGTTGGGGGTTGTCTTGTTAAAAAGGGGGAGACTTCAGGGTCTGTGACTGAGTGGCTGAGGTGGTGGGAAGGGGAGCGAGGGGCAGGAACGCCAAGGAGCAGGGCGTGCTCGAGGCTCGAGGCAGTTTGGGAGCTGTGGTTTCAGGTGCGAGCTCAACCATAAACTAAATTGCCTCCAGCACTGCCCCATCGGGACATGGAAATGTGGCCAGCCCCTGCTCAGGGGCACCATAAAGTCCCTCTTCTTCCCATGGTGGCCAGGCCAGGCCTGCCCCTTCTTGCTTTGCAGTGGGCGGTGAGCCCTGGAGCAAGCACAGCCGCCGGGATGCGGGGTCCTGACAGCAGGAGCTCTGCCCCGCAGAGCCGGCCGGACCCGGCTGGCCGGCCACCTCCGGGCCCCTCCGTGCCGCACGGTGGGTGTCTGCTGGGAAGCGGGGCTTTCACAGCACCGGGGTGCTCTTAGAGGAGGAGGAGGAGGAGTTTCTCCCTTGACATTTTCACAGCTCTGGAAGGAACAGGAGGGATTGATGACTCTGAGCACAGCAAAGACAAAGAGGTGATCCTGCCCTACTGGGCTTTGATAAACCCAGGCAACCAGCCACCACTTGTTCTTACAATCCCTCACTCCCACATATGCACAAGAAACACTATTATGGGGCTTTTCAACATTTATGCATGCTTATTAACTGACGTGCCTTTGTTTTCTATTAAAAATCTTGTTTCTAAACCTCTCCTTAAAACTCACTGTATAGACACACGCACGTACTTATTTTTCTGTCAAAGAAATCAGATCTGTAACATGTGAAGCGGAAAGAAAAGGACAGTTTTAAACTAAATTTATTTTTTCTTTTCACCATTTGCTTTTACCAAATTACTCTTCAGCTATTAATTTCACAGACATTGTGCTCAGTTTCAGTAGCCCGCGGAGGTCTGTTGAGGTGGGATTGGGCAAGCCTTTTGCCAGCAAAACCTTCTTCATTTTTTTCTCAGAAGCACAGCGTTTGCACCTTGCAAACCTGACACAGGTTTGTAAAGGTATTTTGGCATCTTTCTCCCAGCAACTCAGACTCCAAGATTTGACTTTTCCAGTACAATAGGTTGCTCTTTTATTGGTTGAATTTTCCTCCTGTTGGAGGAACGGCAAATCTGAATTGACTTCTCTGGGTGTGAAATCACAGGAGCACAAGGCAAAATCCTTACAAATATCAGCTGGTTAACTCTTGCGGATGCCCATCAGGAAAAATGGGCACTTTAACCCATTTTCTCACCAGAAACTCCAAGGTAAAGTGACTGGCTTAGAATCTGAGAGCCTGCATCTAATTCATGGTGGTGGCTACCTGGTCGGCTGCAGCAACGTGCAGTTCATTTGAAGCAAATATGGCGCAGCGGCTTGCCAGCAGCACTTTATGGATCCCAACACCCAAGTACTTTTTCAGCACGAACTCAGTAATTACGCATCATGGACAGGCCTATTTTTTCGCCATCATTTCTGCTTTTCACTGTAACTTTGCAAAATGATCAGATGATCGAGATCTAGGAAGTTCACGTTCTCTGCCCTGTATTCAGACTATTGCACGACACAGTTGTGCAGTTTAGACCCTTAGTGAAACTAACAGTGTTTGCTGCTGTCCTGCCTAGAGGACCACAGAGAACATGACCCCGTTGTGCTAATTTCTCAATAAGCACGTAATGAGAGTCCTCTTACTAACAAATCCATTATATAAATGGAAAAAGAGACCTAGAGAGAGCAGGGACACTGAGGGAAGTGAGCAACACGGGAGCCGCGAATATGGGGTCAGTGGGGATCTCGGCTTCAGGGTGTCCTGCTCCCACTTGAGGCCAATCATCTGACCAGCGTTCACAGGGGTGGGAGTCTTTTGGATGCCCAAACCACAGTGGAGACTGGAGCTCAGCATCTATGTGGATTCCAAGGGAATGTGGGCCCAAGAGGCTCTGCTCGCTGTGTTCTGCAGGATGTTGCATCTGAACAGCATAATTTCTGCCAAGAACCTCTGGGAGAGAACCTGAGACATTATACTTCCCAGACACCCACCAAATCCCAGCAAACTGCTAAAATGCAGTTGAAATGGCAGAATTCTGATGTGGTCAATTAACCCCCTGCTACCTCAAACCCTGATATCTGAGTATAAATAACATAAAAGGTAACTGTGCGAGATGGTTGGCATAGCTGGGGAGGAAAGCAGTGATACCATGGGATGGTTTCTTATGAATTATTTATTGGGCGCAGTGATCAGAGCTAGGTTTAGCCTCTGCCCTGCTCTAGGTCATCACAAGCATATACCCTAGGCCCTCACTCAAAGCATTAAGCAGCCATGCCAAAGACAGGATCTTTGCATGACTGCCTCTAGATCCCAACAGATACCCATGTAGCCCCTATAATGGACAAGCACATGTATTATTAAGAAGCAGAAAGCGCTTGTACAAGGCTGACGGCACACATGACTTATTTACACTGACCTAAAATAGCAGCACTTTAAGTGATACAAACACAGAAGACTTTAAAGTGCTCCATGGAGATTTGTGAATGCAGGAGAACCCTTTGGCTAATCCTGAAACATTGTTCTCTTGAAAAGTCGGCTCGTTCTCTTTCATGCACCTGCCATTACTTTCCTTACCTGAAAGTGACTTCCTTGTTTTTTTCCCCATATATTGGATTATTAGCAGCTCAGTTAATAACAACCCTCCCACTTTCGTTGGCAGATGCAGCCTTTCAGAGCTGACGGTTCCTAAAGGCTTAGGAATACTCTCCCACAGGCTCACAGGGTGGAGAATTCATGGGATTTTCCCTTCTTTTAGCTGGGTTTCCTGATGGAAAGTGGCTTTAAATGGCCCTGCTTCAGCTATGCCTACTGGCCAGGCTCAACACAGGTCACTCGGTATCTGTTCAGGCTGGATGGCCGGTGTCCCCTGGGAGGTGTGTGCCCAGATGAGGTGGGAGGTCACTGCTGGGGCGGCGGGGGGAGGCTCCTGGGAGTACGCCGGGAGCTTGGGGTGAGAGGTGAGAACCGGTAAAACATTAAAATGTATGAGTGTGCGTGCAGGGGGGAGACCTCAGAGATTATTTAACCAAAAAAAAATTCTCAAAGCCTGACTTATATGAAATTTAATTTAATTTATTTTTACACCAGCAGCTGTCAGTTCAAAGAACAAAAACAAAGTAGCCATCTGTGCTTAATTTCATAAATCTACTGTAGATTGTCACATGATAGTGGAACTTGGACAAAAACGTGTCATGTGATTGGGTCCGGTCCCTTTAAAGTCGTGCTTTCATATATAGTCTGATTTAGCTGCAGCTATAGGCATCAGGCTTGACTAAGCAGGCAGCAACCTGTCACGAACTGAGCGGGGTCAGTCTGATAGAAATCCTGATCTCCAGGGCTTGTAACACCTTCCCCTCTTTTTGTGGCAAAAGTGAAGTGTTTTGATGGGGTTTTTTTAAGTTATGCTTTCAACATTCCACAAAAACTATGAGCCTATCTTATAACAGCAATGCCTGCAACATGAAATAGATCCCCTTCCATGAGGGCTGCAGTGACACGGAAAAAGCAGGGTGCCAGGGAGCTGCAGAGGTCCAAGGGTGGTTGCAGAGCCAAGCAGTCTCATCCCTCGTCGGAAGCCCTTCCCTGGCCCTTCAGCTGGGAGGAAAAGAGTTCACTTTAAACCTCCGCAGGTCACAGGTGAATCAGAGAAATGTAAAGAAATTAGATTTTTTTTTAGCCATTCAAGAGGTAGGGCTAATAGGGAAAGTCAGAGTGTATTTACTCTCCAAATTCATGTTACTAAGAAAGTGCAAGGGAGAGAGATCAGAGGGGGTGTAATTAAAATACAGATCAAAAAGTCGCATTTTTCAATTTGCCATGTGAAAAAAAAAATAACAATCAGCTTGTCATATTCTCATTAAATACCAGATGGTTGAGCATGAGTAATAGATCTCTGGCTGACAGAAATCTGCAAACTCTTTTCTTCGGAGAGTTTTTAACTTCAGCAATCCTACCATATCGAATAGTTAATAATGCTCTCAAGGTGAATGTATTTGTTTAGTATTTGCGTGCATGTATTTGTCTCTGCGTGCTGGAACGTACGTGCGTGTGGGGTGGAAACAAGAGCAGAGCCCCAGAGAAAGTAAACTTAATTCTTAGCAGGTAATTTTATCTGCCTAACACTTTTACTCTCACACAGATGCAACAGTTTCCTGAGATTTTAATGCTTTCCATCTTCTCGGGGATAATTAAGTGGTGACCACACCTATGCTGAAAGGAAAAGGCCATTGCTCCCTTATCTAATGCAGCTACATAACCATAAATCAGGTTGTCGCTCTCCTGCTGACCCCCGCGGATCAATCGCCTTCTCGCCGAGCTGATAGCCCCCTTCGGCGAGGCCAGCAGGCTGCTGCCGGCAGCCCTGCCCCGCTGCCTTCGCCGGGGCCAGCTCGCCCCCGGAATAACGACAGCAAAAATTTTGCCGTCATCGCATTATTTCTCTGGTTTGCTGTCACTAGTGCTCTATGACAGGAACACCGATAGCATCCGGCCATAGACCACCATGGAGATGGTACAAACACAGAGTTAACAAGATGCTGCTTTTCTTCCCCACATCATTTACTCTCTCGGTGTGCAACCTGAGATAGCGCAGGGGCGTGGGCCGGTGGGGAAGCTCAGACCTAACCGAATCAGCGGGTGTTGGTGGAGACAGCACCAGCGGCATCAGCGCTGCTCATCTTCTGGAGCCAGAGCTCTGCGTAGCCAGGCGCCTGTCTTGATCCCAAGTACAAAGACGCATCCGATTGCCACCTTACTGGACTTCAGCCATTTGCAAGGCTTGATAGCAGCGCAGCCAAATGACTGGGAGCCCTGAAAGGCCAATGTAATAAAGGAAGCATTTAAGCCTGCCAGCAACACGTGGAATTTCAAAGACATTCTGCATTTGTACAGAGGCAGCAGCCATTTTCCTCTTGCCTGCTCCAGCCTGTGGCGGAAGCGAACGCACACTGATCTCTCTTGGAGACTATGCATTTTATTTTAATTCCCACTCCCCCTTCTCACCGCTGTTTTCCCTTAATCTATAAGAAGTAATTTTGAATGAAAGTAGATGTTCTGGTCCTTGTGTATGGTAAAACAGCAATTACTGGCAAAGAACAACAGTCTTTGTGGTAAGAGTGTGGTAGCTTTATTCTCCTACAAGTTTGGGCTGGACTGCTACTTAGAGTAACAGACGTTCATGCCAGAAAAGAGCTTGTGAGGTTTTTTGGCCTACTCTTTTTGCCAGCAAGGGATTTTTCCCTACAGGATATTGTAACCGAGCTTTAATTAAAAAAATTAGAAGGCATTAAAGCAGCACAAAGTAATAGCCTCCTTCGGTGTACCTCACATTACCAACCAACCTGTTAGTCTCAGACCTTCCTCGTTCAACCTACTGACACAGCTGTGCTCTTGGCAGATCCGGATCTCACAACACTGTGTTGTTCAGGGATACTGAGAAGTGGTATAGCTACATTAGCACAATAAATTAACATGGGTAGAGCACCATGCTAATAAATCTGGATTGCTTCTCATCCTCAAGCTAGTTCTTTTAGAGCTACCTCACTTAGCACTATAATGTGCAGTGTAGATGTACCCACGTGCTGTACTGATCTTTGGGAATGACACCGGTGTTAGGGCAGCTCAGAAAATCCATGGGCGGTGGGAACAGTGGAAATACTGAAAAGCTCAGGCTCTCCCCACTCAAGACTTTCAGTTGGTCAAAATAGTGGTGTTTTATTTTCCTACGATAAGGCTCCTGGGACGAAGTTTTGGCGCCACTGACATCTGTAGAAGTTTTGCCACCAGCTACGGAAGTTGTAAATCTTTATCCCCTGCTTATTTTTCCAGAGTATGTGTTTTTCCACTGATAATAGGCTAATCTCTCAAAACTGTTGATTTCTTCTTAAATTCCACAAGATTTTTCCAGTTTCACAACATTTTCCTCTTGTGCTTTTCATGTTTTTAGCTAATACCGGCACATATTACTGCCTGAGTCACCTGTTTTGGGAATTGCCATCTTATCACACCAGCCTCACTTTTCAGCTGTTACTTTTTCAAGAGTTCAACCCCCACCTCCTCTTTTTCTCTTGGCTTGGCAAGGCTGTCAGAGGCACATGTAAGCACTTGCTTTCTTGATCCTGAGCTTTAACGATTAGCTTAAGGAGTCTGGTATGCTCCTGTCCTGCCTATTGCTACCTCTGTCAACTTTCTTCTCAACACAGCAGACTTTGATCGCGCCTAGAGACAAGGTCTACAGCACCTGCTCTTAAAGGGAGTGGAGAGAAAGATCTTCTGCTCATGAAGGTTGACTAAATAATGGAGCCACACCAATGAATTCATCCGGAGTTTTCATATGGCTCTTGAGTCTGTGCTTCTCTAATCTGGTAGGATTTACTGAGGGTAAGGTAACAGGATCCTCAACTGCCAATGTTGGCAGTGATTTCTGGCAGCTTCCAGACTGTTTGGCTACTCTTTGAGACCTGTGCACTTTACTGTGCAGACCATGTCCTTCCTACTTTCTGTCTACAGGTAAGTTGGTTTTGGAGAACTGTTGATGAGCCTCTTTCAGCAGTTTGCCTACACTGCCTTCATTAGGATGACGTGTCCAGCCACTGATGCTCCAACAGACACCTACCACGGCACAAACCGAGGTGTGTAGTTCCATGTGGATTTAGCCCATCCAACAGCTATTTTGTCTCTCAGGACCTCACAGCCAAGGTCAGAGGCTTGGGCAGAGTTGCTATTTGCAGCGCCTGTCACCAGAACAAAGGAAGTCTTTAAGCTGGTTTTACCACCTTATCAAACCTCTGTAGGCGAGGCAGGAGAGAACAAACTAGTTTTCAGGACCACAGAGGTATACAAATCTGAGGGTAAGCAGATATACATATAGCTGTCTGATGACTCATCTGATATACCTGATTAGTGAGAAAGGACGCTTTTGAGGTTAAGACACTGGATAGGATTCAGGAAATCTGGATTCGGTTCCCAGCCCCACCATAGATTGCCGGTGGCGTCTTGAGTAAGTCTCTTTGCTCCTACATCAGTTCTCTATGTGTAAAAAGGGGGCACAGGTCTTTCTAGCTCGTAGCTTTTCTTTCAGAGAGAGCCAGTGCACCAGTGCCCCCAACCCACGTGGGCACTCATCTTGCTGGGGATCTCTCAATACCATCAGCGTGTGAGTCACAACGCTCAAGGGAAGAGAACAACGTATACTTAACACAGGTATGTAGAAATGATGAACAGAAGTATCAGTGAAGTACCAGAAATTGGCCATTTTGGGGAACAATAATAGTCTTAACGGGATCTGTCTCTGGCAATCTCAAACTGTTAAACAAAATTTGAGTCAAATCAGGACTAAGTATTTTATTTTACAGTTCATCGGGCAAACTAAGTATTTAAACACCTCCATTTTCCTTCCTTTGTGCCAATGCATATCCAGGTCCTGGCTCAAGGAGAACAGAATTGAAACAAAACCAGAGCAAGACAGAACTACCTGGACAACATGTAGGTAGTGGGCAGCAGCACTATTTCTCTTTGTTCAATGGTCATATCAATCATATTTATTACATGAGTCGTGGTCATATCAGCCATATGAGTCACTTAGCATTCATTGTTAGATGGGCCTGAGGAGACGGCACTGCACACCAAAGAAGTTTGGTGTGGTAACTGGTCCATCGTGCTCTTAGATTCAAATTCTCTCCTTCTTTGTGGAATTCCAAATACAACCAGCCCCAGTCACTCAAGCTTCCAAACTCCACAATAGCTGAAAATAAACAGTATTACTATTTGCAATAGCAGTAACATTATGAGTTAGAATCTTCAGAGCTGCCCCGTGATGTGCCTTTTTGTTTGATTCAGTGGTCTTTCTATCCTTTTAATCCTTTCTAGGTTACTAGTCAGAGAGCCTGCTTTGAGGTTCTAGCTTGCGATGACTTGCTTTAAGGCTGTTGTAAGGCACTCTCTTGAGAGTGTCTTTTCTTGGCAAACTCTTGTAGCAGCAGGCTTTGTAGGCAGACTTCTTTCATTACGTAACCTTTTCCTCTTGATAGGGCATCTGTAGTACCAGAGGGAGGAGGATGCCTGATGCAGACAGGTTTCATCCTCCCACCCTATTTTCATGTCCATGCATTTTCTCCTCTGTAAAAGGACTTTAATACTTCCCGTTGCTACTGAAAGTAGGTGGAGGAACAGCCAGTCTTTCCTATCGTTGGCAAAATGTTTCTCCTGCGCTGTTACTTATTGTGGAGCAATAAGCACAAGCACTCTCACAGTTGCAGTGATGCAGGAGGGGGAGTAATGCTCCAGCTACATCTCCTGGGCAGCTATGTCACCCATCAGACATCCACCTACAGTAACAATAGGTAACAGCCACCTCTGAAAATACGGTACCTTGGATTGAGCCAGGAGTTAGTTGTACAAAGGGTATTTATGCCCAGTGTTCAGGTGTCACTGAGACTGCCTTCCTCAAAGCTGCCCTAAGGGGAGCGCTGGGGTGGATTGCTTGGGGAGGCCATGGAATCTGTATCCCCAGAGATTTTAAGAACTAGCAATGTGAGTTCCTGTGAGGGATGCTCCATATATAGCTGATACTATGGTGTTGCAGGAAAGCGCAGTGGATCACCTCCTGGCACGCCTTCAACACGCTTTGTGGAGTGGGAAATGCCTTAAAATCTTCAAGAAACCAGTCCTTTCAAAACTCAGAGCCATCTGAGCCCATCTCCTCGGGAACAGTGATTTAACTTTGGGTTTCTCACATCCTGGGGGAATATCCTTATGCTTTGGCCTTACAGAGAAAGGTGGGAGTGTCAGGTTTGGTTTGTAATTAAATGCAGGTATTTAATTAGCTATGGCAAAGTAGATCAGATTCAGCAGGGGGTATTAAGAAAGTCCTGTTCCCAAATACTTGACAGGGCAGTGGTGAGGCCGCTCTCCTCACTAGGAGACCAAGGTTTGAACCTCTTCTTTCTAATCAAGTGTGTGGGCGAGGAGAGAGGGGGAAGACTTGAAAGCAGATTTCCCACCTCTTCTTATGTGGCTGAGGGAAAAATATGGGGGAGATGACTGTTACTTGTTTTTCAGTTTTTTTCTTATCTCCAGGAAGGGAGGACAGCCAGGACTCCCAGAGGAGACAGGTGCCACCTTCCCTCCCAGCGGCAGCTGTGTAACTGCCTCTGCTTGATCGCCTCACCACTAAATACTTCACACCACAAGGCCTCTTGTAGACATTTCTTACCTGTCAGCTTGGGCAGCTTCTTTTTCTCCTCTCCAGCTTCTCTAATCCCATCCTGAGGTATCAGTTTTACTCTCTCCCCTACGCCAGACCTGGCACCGTGGGATGCCTGTGTCTCTAACCCAGGGCTGAGGATTCCAGTATGAATCAGGGTAGGTAGAACTTAGGTATTACAACAGCGTGGTTTTGCTCTTTTGGTGTGAAATCTCCTTTTACCTCAACTATTCGCACGATGAACAGTGAGGAAAGCAGTACTGCTGGCTGAAGCATGCACACAATTAATCAAGCCTTGTGATCCCATGACACAGAGCTCTTTGTCTCAGATCTTCTGTAAGAAGTTCCATTTGGCTAAAATTATATTCTTAAGGTCTTTGTGCTGTTAAACTCAACCTACTTCATACTTTCTGCCATGTGTATGGGACTTGAAGCAAGCTGGTGAGACACAATGCTTGTACTCCTGCTGGAACATGACTGGTTTTATAGATCAAAAAGTTTTTCAGTTATCAGCCAGGGAAAGATATATATATTTCTTCAAGTCTTTTTTCTTCTTAATGAACAAGCTGGTTTTGTATGGGATGCTTCTCAAATTCTTTGCTTTGCCATGGAAATTTATATTGCCCCTTCTTACACTTAAATTACATTCACTTCAGTGGAAAATACCCCTATTCCCACATATTTTAACCTCCACCATCTTTCCTATGAGAAAAAGTAGAAGCAAGAAGGAGTAAAGCAGTGAAAAATAACAGGGTTGGCTTGATTTTTAGACCTGCAGCTCTCGGACACCTGAGCCTACTTGACAAGTAGAATTAGTCACATTTTGTAACATTTTATTTTGCTGCTTTCACCACTCTGGTCACTATTCCTCTAGCCCTGGCAGTTCAGAAAGAAGAAAGAGGAGGAGGAAAGTGTTAGCCTTTGTTTCAGGGCAGAGTCCCCCTTTTCCCTCAGCAAAGTCAAAGGTTATAGCAGCATGCTCCTGCCACAGGTTCCCCAAAAATACTCAAGGCCCATCCTTGCTGGCCCTATGGAGGCCTCAAAAATCTCTTCCTCAGAAGGAGGGAGAGTAGTTTTTAACTGACAATGTGACACATCTTCAGATTCGAAGTTCACAGTGGCGCTCCCCACATGCTGATGACCCAGGACCTGGCACACGTAGCATCGCATCTGTGCATTTCCCGTTTTTACTGGCATCACAACATCAGGTTTTCCACCTTTTGCCAAAGGCAGCCCACAAGTCCTGTCACCTTCCGATTGGCGTGGCACCATTTTCTGCGCTGCTGAGCTATGGCTGTGTATCACCTGCCAACTAACCTTTTAAGTGACATATTTATGCACTCTTTCCTGGATCCAGTAGCTGGTATTAGGAAGCTCACCAGAGCTTCACTTCTTGGGTTCCTGTTCTGCAGGTCTTCAGGTTAACCTTCCTAGCTTTAATCAAAAAAGATGATGTCAACAGGAATCATATTGTAGGCTTTCCCGGTGCTGACTGTAACCTTTATTGTTGGTTAATTGACAAAAGTGCTAAAAGTCTGTTTCAGAATTTCTATTTCATAAAAATGTCTCCTTTATTGAAGTATCAATTAGCAGTCTTGGTTCAAAGTTTATTTCTCTTGCATGCAGCCATTTATTCTGTAATAATTATCTGGATTCTGACATTAAACACTGTAATTTCTCCTGCTATGTTTAAAACCACTTCCAAAGGCTTCTAAGTTTTATTTCCTTCCCATTTTCTACAGAAATAGCTGGAGTTTGTTCATGCTTGGGAAAATTAATAAAACTATAGAGTAGATTGTGAAATTCACCCCAAACCAAAATACAATGAGCTCCACTCCAAGACCTCCTGCAGGCTCCATTTCTTTAATTAAATATATGCCAAGGTTCCTCTCCATGAAGTAAATATATAAAACTGCATATTTGAGGGCAATTATAAGCTAGTGTATTTTGACATTTCTTCACTGCAAATCTTTTAACCTTTATTAAGGGAATTCTGGTTGAACGGATTTGTACTTGAGATATATATAGCAAAGAAAGCTTAATGCCTACATGAAATTATGGACAAACTAAAGAGAAATCCTAGCAAGTGTGAGTAAGTGAAGCCCTGATTTTGGTCCTATCAAAGGCTGTGGCCAGCAAAGGCTCATCATCAGCAAGAGCCACATGCTTGTACTGAAGCCAGGGGAAGGTGTTTGCCCTGGGGAAATGTCACCTTTCTCCATTCACGGTCTGGCTTTGCTGGTGCAGAGAACCAACCCTTGTTGCAGAGGTGCCATAGGAAAAGTAAAGAGATAGGGCTGGTTGCCAATGGTGCAAGTGCTGAGTGTATGATTCCAGTTAGCCAGGACAAAAGCCCTCTGCTCCTGCACTCTGTTTTGTTTTGAGTGGGAAAAAGACATTAGTTGGCTCTTTGTCTTTGGTTAATTTTCTCTATGTCAGTAGTTTCTTCTGACAGGGGGTAGATGAGAGTGTGAGAATGGGGTGTGAGGGTGGTCCTCCCTCAGACAGATGAGCAGGGCGGGCTGGGCTGGAAATGGGAGCTCTGAATGGTGAAACAATGCTCTGAGGAAGGGACATTTACAGGTGGGAAGCCACTAAAGGGGAGGACCAGAGGAAAATCTGGGATGTGTGGTCCCTCCGACTGCAGGGACAGGGGCTGATGTGCCTCTGAGGTCGCATGGTTAGTGGGGTGGCCGAGGAAGAAATGAGCGGTGAGTGCTGCAGGAGAGGCACCTGTCCAGGGAGGGTAGTGGTTCCCACTCCTGGAGGAGGCCAGAGCCGTGCTGACACTTGCATCTTTATCTCAGACCATCACGCCTGCTTGGTCTTTTCCCAAAACTGCTCTGGATGTCAGGGAAAAGGGACAGGAAACCTTTCTGGGAAGGATGCAAGAGGAGTTAAAGCAGAGGGCAGAGGTGGGGTTCTGATTCAGATGTGGCCTGGGGCAGCAGGAGCTCCTGCAGCCACCCCTGCAAATGCTGGCGTGTAGGTACATTAATGTGGGAAACCCCTGTGATATGGGAAACATCCTGGCAAAGAAGCCGCAGCTCCTGCTGGAGGCAGGAGACAGCAGTATGCCTGGAGTTTGGCTATTATTTTGAGCAAACCCAGCAGTTTTTGGAAGCTGCTGGAGGCTAGTGGTTCTTTGCAAACTATCCACATGGTTCTGCCTTGGGTATAACCTTGAACTTTACTTAAACTGGGGTTCTGTCCTAGAAACACAGACTGACACATGCTGCACTTCAGGTACTAATAAACCCAAGCGTGTTCAAACCCGCTTACTTGACAGCAGGATACTAGATGAAAGCAGGGTTGGTTCACTTATCATCCAGAAATAGAGAGCTCCAGAAGATTTTTCTCACACAGCATAGAAGTTTCCAACTTTTTTTTTTTTAATGGTAATCTTCCTACTATGGGAAAAGACAGCAGGATAAAACTTGAACTTGCCGTTCTTAGCTGGTCAAAACAGAAGTTCTGGCTCCATAACTCCAACTTTCCCTGCAAATACATGTGTTGAAACTTTGCCATGGATATTTTCCTGCCTTCTAAGAAAAAACTTTAGCAGATCCATCTATAAGAGGATCTCTGACATCAATTGGTAATGATACTGCACACAAAAAAAGGCTCATTCTGAACAGCTCCTGCCCTGCACATACCCTAAGCCTGTTTGGCTTGACCTTCTGTGGCTTTTCTTGCCTGTAGAATAACTTATGAAATTTTTAGCATTCCTGCAATTGTAACATCTGGGCCTCATTGTTTGATACCTTGGAAAAAAGGAGGCCAATGACAAACACACTTTGCATTCACATCCTCTTTCACCTGCGTTTCTACATGTTTTGAATCAAGATGCTCAAGCGTAAATTTCTGCTGGTCACTTCTAGATGCCCTCCTGAGGCGCAGCCCTCAGAGCGAAGGAGGGAGACAACCCAGCAGAGTGATTTTGTGCGTGCAGCACAGGCGTCCCGCTTTGTGTTGGGCAGGTAAACAGAAGAGTCACTTACTCAAAATATGCTGGAATATTTTTGGCACTCTATTAGAAGTACCAAATTAATCCGAGTTGTTTTTTCTTTAGTCCCTTTCACAGATCTACAAGAATTTCTCTCTTACACATCACTGAACAGTAAGTTATGTTCATTAAGAGGCCTTGGGTGATTTGAAGAAATCTTCCTGTGCTTGTTGCAAAGAGAATTTCCGTAGTTAAAAAAAATAATTAAGATCCTTAGTACTTTCCTCTTCTCCAGTCATTTGCTTTTGCATCAGTTGCTGACTTTATTGTGTTACACAGTGTGTATGAAATGCCATCAATAACTTGTAAAGTTTCAGAGGTCAGGGGTCATGATATCAATTCTGATGGACAAAAGCATTAGAGGAGCGGTGCGTGTGTCTTGGGGCTGGAAAGGGTAAGACTGAAAGGTGCAGTCATAGACTCATTAACTTAAGGAGTACAGTGAGGCTTTGTTGTTATAATTTGATAGAGTGCTTGGAAACAAGCAAAAGATCAGTTTGTGTTTGGGAAGGAATAATTCAGCCTCATGTGGATGCCTTTTATTTTGAGAGAAATGTGTCTCCCTTAGACCCTTGTAAAAATAAGTTGTGTGGAGCAGAGGGACATTGCCTGCATGCGGAATCAACTATTTGCCAAATGTTTTCTTTGTTTAAAATATGCACTTGCTAGACTGAAGCCCAAACCGCAAAGTTCAAACCAACACTCAAATTCTAAACAGCGCAGAATTTAAAGTCACTGAAGTCTAACTGGGAATCATGGCACCACAAGCAGTCCTGGAGTTAAATTTCTACACTAGCCTTTGCTTACAAAATATCAGAAGAAGTGCAAGTGCTACCACCTGTTTCCTTCCTCACCACTCCCAGTTTTCGCAACAGCTCAGCGGTTAGTGTGCTCCGCCGGGATGGGGATGGCCCAAGTTCAGCTTCCGGAGAGATGGAAAAGCATTTGAACCCGCAGACTCTCAGGGTATCCTCAGGAAGGACTCCTTCAGTCAGTCCTGTTACAGGTGTTTACGTTGTTTTGTAGAATAATCATCAGATGCTAGATTTAAAAAAAGAAAAAAAAAGGGGGGGGGGGTAAATCTAAGCATGATTTTTTTTTCCCAATCAAGATTACCTGGAAAAAGGAGACATGGGTACCAAGCCATGCTCCAGGAAAAACTTCCTTGGGGCAAAACACTCAAGCAGGGATTGGAGCTAAGAGCTGGAACCAACGTTTGTTTTTTCCTAGGTGAACACCTACATCCTTGCTAAGTTAGTGTCAAGGACATGCTTTGTGTCCCTGTCTGGCTCCCTCAGGGTACAGGATTACTGCAGGCAGGGCAGGGCAGGGCAGTCACTGATAGCCTGGAGCTGGGAGGGAATGATGGGCAGAGGAGCAGAGAAGGGACGTCTCCATCAGTGCGGGAGGGGCCACTCTTTCACATCCTGGGTGAGGCACGTTAAGCCACCAGATAGAAAAGGACAACTAATGCCCTGATGTTCTTGACCCACTGCAGTTTAGTAGGAATATTTGAGGCCACTTACTAGATCAGGGGCCGTAATCAATGACAGCCTTTGGGGGAACTTTGGGTGGCCAGACAAACATTATTAGTTTACCAATCTATGAAAATCTTTGCAGACAAGGAATTATTTGATGAAGTGGAGGGTATTGTGAATGAAACATAACCCAGGACAACAGCTAGTGATAATAGTTCCAGTATTTGAAAACAAGAGCTTTATCATTTAACATCTCACAGGTCATGGCCTGAATCCCCAGACCGTCACAAAGAGCTACTTCTCAGCAATTTTAAGGTGATGTTAGTGGGTGATGGGCACCTAGATACTTCTAGATTCTTGGCTCAAAGTGACTGGGATATCTTGTGAGCCAGGTTCAGAGCTTTCATTGGGAAAATGCCCCATTAAAGCCTCCTACTTCCTCTGTCATCCCTGGTAATCTTTCCCTAAGAGAAAAATCTGCATCACTGTGGCTTGATTTAAATATGTAAGCAGAATTTGACTGCTTCCTTTAGTCTGTAATTAATGCATAAAGTACCCATCTCTTGGCAATATCTCCTGCGTGGTGTGTAACACACTAGGACTCACCCCACCTGGGCTCCAGAGCTGGGCTTCGCTTCTGCAGCCAAAGTGGACTGTACCAGGGGAGAAAAAAGCAAACTGAAGGAAGGCTGCCATGCTCAACACTGACCTGAAGAACAAGGCCTGACGTGCCCGGCTGTGATGACAGTCACCGAGAGACCCCAGCGGACATCCTCAGGGAAGAAACTCCGTAGATGGAGTCGCTGCCGAGAAGGTTCAAACAGCAAACCCGAGCACAGCAAAACTGTACAGTTAAAAAAAAAAGAAAGAAAAAAAGATAGTTTTCATGTTCCATAAGGCTATGATTATGTGATATACATATTTTTATTCAAGATCAAAGCGTTGTTTTTAATAGTTAAATATTCGCAGATTCAAATGAGCTTTGATTTGCATAAAGTGATAATTATGTTATTCATTAGGACTTGGTAAATGTTGTGTTCAAATTCCATGATCATTTTGCTTTAGGGTTACTGAGAAACAAGTTTATGAGTTTGAGGGGAAACCTGTTGTGAAAGTAAATGGCGAAGTTGATTTCCACCGAGCTGGGCTGATTTACCTACCTCCTACGTTCTCAGTGTGGCATGTCCAGTCTAGCCCATTATATCAGCTAATGTCTGTGGGGAGGCCCAGGGCTGCTGTCCCTGCAAGGTCATCTGTCAATGCCAGACGGGGAGGGCGAGCTGTCAGTCTCCCCGAGTAATTGTGGCTTCCCAGCTGCGCTGCCTGCCCTCCACTGCCCGCGCTGCCCGGGCCCCGCTCCTGGTGCTGTGGGAGACCCCCGCCATCCCTCCCCGTCTCACACGCAGGCACCTTCCCCTGGGTCAAGAGGAACAATGGAGCAGGGAGGACAGGGCAAGCCTGCGCAGAGCTGCAGACACTTGATAAATGGGTGGGCAGGCGGCAAGTGACAATATGCAGACAAGTGATATCATTTGCAAATAGATTTGGAAAGGGAAGCAAGAACATAGAAAGGGGGGAAGACAAAGTCAGGGGCACAGAAAAGGTTTCTCGTTAACCCTTGCAGGAGGGTGGGAAATATGATAGCTCGATGCTCTGGGAAAAAAGATTGGGAATACTGCTTTTCAATGCCTCACCTACAACCTCTAGGAGAGCAGAACACCCCACGAGACAGTCACATGACACTAATTGCTTTCTTAAAAACCACATTTTTAATATCTGTACTGAAGGCCTTCTCTCCAGATGCATAGATATGGGCATCTTGGAATTCACCTGGGATTGACCTGACTTAACTCCTTTGGAGAGATTCCCATCCCCTTGTTCAGAAGCTGAGACTGATTCCTCAGAATAAGACCCATTGCTCAGGCTGCACTGACCTCCCTCTTTAGACACCCCAGGGATGGCATCGCCCCACACAATGATGCAGCCGCATCACCCCTGTGAGTCAGCATCCGCATCCAACTGGTAGGCCAGTAGGGGATCAAGACTGCTGCAGGTGCAAAGGGCTCTGCAGGAGGGGTCACCAAACCAGACAAATTGGCAAACAGGAGAGGTACAAAGCACATATTAAATATTTGTGTATGCAAATACTTTGTAGAGGTCAGTCACGAGATTAAACCACCTCCTTTCCCACAGATCCTTTCTAAGCAAAGGTCATCCAGTAGGTTAAATCCAAAAAGGGACTGGACAGTCTACTTTAGCAGTAGGACCAATTTTTTTCATTACAGAACTATTTTGTGTGTCTCCTAGTAGCTGACAACCTCCACCTTTCGTCTGTGTGTGCAATTTTTCTGCCCCCAGTCACACAAGAAGACTAGCCACATCTTATACCCATGCTACGTTCTTCCAACATTAGCAGTGTTCACGCACCACATCTCAAGCACAAATACAGGCTGAGTGGAGAACAGATCGAGAGCAGCCATGAGGAGAAGGACTTGGGGGTGCTGGATCAATGCGACCCAGCAATGTGGCAATGTGTGCTCTCAGCCCAGAAGACCAAACATATCCTGGGCTGCATCA
>Ga0181612_171199_pt1 | contig 24500 bp, 27 predicted proteins | sample HoacroProtozoa21_FD_119630 | JGI IMG/M metagenome (GOLD analysis project Ga0181612, IMG submission 119630) | Hoatzin crop microbial communities from Cojedes, Venezuel. Combined Assembly of Gp0051906, Gp0051904, Gp0051908
ACGAATTACTATAAGGGTACGTATTATTGCATTTTCTTACTGTGATTCCTTTCCCCAAAACTGTAAGTGTTTTTTAACGCTGGAAAGAAATCCCCATGAGTTGCAACACACACCTCCAAAATGGCATGATCAGTCCCATTAGCATAGAGCACAGCCGCGTTCAGCTGGTGAGTCTTCAGGCGGAAATGCACGTGCCATGAGCCGATCTGTGAGTGCTGGTACCATATGTAGCTGTGGCCCCCAAACCTCACAGCCGTTCCTGGAAGGAGAATGAGCAAAAAGTGTCATCTTTGTCATGCTTTGAGACTATAGACTGTGTGAAGCGTTGCCTCTTTTCCCAGCCTGATACCTTAACTGTCCAGAAACAGTCCCATCCATGGCAACCCATGTACAGCTTCACTGCATCTCCCATAGCTCTCATTTGGAGCTCCTGGTATTTCTCCTGTGTACTCAACTGTAAAACAATCCTGCAATAGCAGCCTGTCTATTTCTATCCTATAGCGCCTTTGAGGTGCCTTCAGCGTGGTCTACAACACCCTTGAATTTCCTCATCCTTTTCCTCACCTAAGTCTTTATGTTATTGTATAGTATCCCCCTGCCATTCCTGCCCAAGTGATGTTAGCCTCTCTCCCTGCTCCCTCCATTTATTTCTTGAAGTAGTCTAGAGTGAGTATTGCAAATATGCCTTATTTGTCTTTCCTTGGATTTATCAGTTAGTCTGTGCTTTGCTGAGTATAAAATCAACACTGGAGCTCAGAGATCAAAATTCTGATCACTGAGCTTCATTACCTGCTAGGTATGAGAGACTTTTTCCAAAGAGATAGATAGATGTTGCTGCTATTAAATGCTACAGGAGATTAATTAAAAACAAGACTATGCGAAACTTTCAAGCTCTAAGATTCTAGATTTGGCTTTGAAATTGCAGGCAGGGTTGTTGGTCATTGGGCAACCTACTTCCATGGAAAGTCCAGGTGCTTGACAATGTACTGAATGAAAACACAATATACCTAGGTTTATAGGGTGGAACACTACCAAGAAGGATTGCTTACCATTGCAAGAACAGATTTGCTCCAGGCTGTGCCGTGGGGTGAGGACACTGAGTCGGGCAGTGCTGTAAGTTGACATCATGCCTGGATCCAGCTGAATGGTCTCCTTGCAGACACGATGGGCACAGTCTGGCCCGTGACATGGCACATGAATTGTCTTCTTCATACGGAGACCAACGAGTTGGTCCATCTCCCCAGCTGACACAGTGATCTTATTTGCGAGGACCCGAGGCTCATACAAGGAACCGTGTGGCTCTCCAACAGCTAAGAGCAGGTCCACTCCATCAGAGGTAGCTGCAGGCTGTAAGCTAGCCATGTGGATGTTTTGGCGCCGGGTGACAAGGATATTTCCCAGAAACCTCTGCAAGTTGCGCCAATGGTCCCCCACGAACTCCTCAGGGGAGAGGTGGCGGAAGTGTACCACCACTGCCTTGTCCAAGGCCTCCTGTGTGAAGCACCACACGTGGATGTTGACGCTAGTAGTGGCTGTGAATGTACCATCGCTGACTGTCACGTTCAGAAGATAGTGGCCGTGGGGAAGCTTGTCCCCAGCAATGATCTTCCCATCTGCAGCCCCAATGGAGAAGAGCCCCTCCTGGGGCACTTCTGCCACCAAAGTGTACACCAGTGTGTCATGGGGGTCTCGGTCTGTGGCATGGATCTTGCCCAGAACACCACCTCGGAAGACTTCTTCGTTGGTGGTGATGAAAATTTCCAGGGGAAGGGCTGAGGGCGCATACTGGCTCTGCTCAGTCACTTGGATGTTTATAAATGCAGATGAGGACAGGGGAGGGATACCGCTGTCAGAGACCTGTCAAGGAAAACAGAAGGATCCATTGCAGCCACATGCTGACTTACTGTCACCTCACCTGACCAGATGGGCTGATAAGGTCTTGCGAAGGAGAGTGCCTTGCCAGGTAGCAACGGGTTGGGAATGAAGAAGGAATGAGAAAAACTGGCAGCAGTGTTGGACCTCTGCCTGGACCTGGCCCCAGGGAAAAGGCAAACATGCCTTCCAGTACAGAGAATGATTGAGATCTTCTGTTAGCGGTGGGACTGCACTCATTTTCATGTGTTCTCATCAGCAGCTGAGGCACACCTGAGTGGTTCTGATTTCCTGAGGATTAATCATCTTTAGTGATGCTGCCAATCTTTGGTGTTCCATGCTAACTGAGTGTACAAAGATATAAAGCAGTTACGCATGTCAACACATTTGCTCACCTTCCGGACTATTTAAGCCTGTGTCCCACCTCTGACAATGTCTAGCATGAGTCAAGGAACCTCAAAATAGAAAAGCGCAAATAATCAGATTATATGATAAACTTCTCCCTAATCTTAGGCAGTTAGTGGTTGAGGCTGATAATATAGTAGTATCTAGCTTTTAGAACAACTGCCATTACTGAAGAAGTATGTATTTTACACGTTATTATCCTTTAGTTTGTCGTGGACTATCCTTGCTGATAACATTGAAAAATAATTAATTCACTCTGCAACAATGGAAATTCTATTTGAAGAGGAAATTAATCCACTTCTTAAATGACAAGGGTAATTGGAGAAAGTTTGTAGGACCAGATCCAGGTCTCGCTTTAAACTGGTCACTAGACTCATTCTGGGAAATGCATCTGCCTAAGGAAACTGCTGACAGAGTATTTCTCATTATCATATTATCTGATTTTTATCAATGCAGAAGCCAGCCCCCAGCTTCTTGTGGGCAGACTGTGTGGGGAAATGAGCTCTGGAGCTGGCTCCAAGCTGCGCTATTTGTGCCTGGATTGGATTTCTCCAAAGCCAGAGATGCTTCTATTCAGCTGTGCCATCCTGATTTCATTTTATTACTATCAAATCTGGCTTAGGAATTCAGATACCAGGACAGTAAGGCAGGCTCTACCTGGACTTGTAACAGGTACTGTTCTTTGGTGCTTCTGTTCAGGACAGATGATGTCACCAGCAGACCATTTTGGGTGACATCAAAAGCCTTCCCATCGTTGCCTTGGATGATCTGGAATGAATACGGCGGTCCATTTTCTGGGGAGTCTCTGTCACTCATAATTAGCTCCAGGACGCTTGTACCCATGGGAGCGCTCTCCTGAAATGGAGAAAGGATACCAGTGGACAAAGGCAAGCAGAGAAAAAAGGCTTAGGGGAACCCACAGTGCCCCTGGAGCTGCTGGATCAGGAACAGGAGAACAAATCCCATACCCCATGTGCATCTCTTTGGTATGCACGCACTGAGATTCTTGCCAGCAATGGCAGAGACCCAGTGGTGGAAAGGGACTTCCTTTCATGGCATTATATACGTGGCAGCTAAGCGCAGTTGAGCTGGTGCTGTTGCTTTCTCCTTGAGTCATGTCAGCACAAGAGCAGATGAAAGCACGTTTTGTGTACGTTTCTTTCTGAGTACCTACAGGTGTGAAGAGTCCACGTGACCACTGGGCTGCATCCAGCAGACATGATGATGCTTGACCATGTGCTTGGGTCTGCTCCTGATGTTGTGGTGTAGATGTGGACAATTGCAAGGGAGAAAGGGGCTGCAAGTCAGGCTTGAAAGTGGGAAAAGCTCTACACTCTCTATACTGAAAGGACAGGAGGTGCCTGAAGGTATTGGAAAGAGAAAATGGCATCTGTTGGCAGAATGTCTGCCCCTGCAGTTGATACCAGTTCTTTGCAGCAAGGAGCACAAAGAAACAGCATGCTTCACTGCTGTCTCACCCCTCTGCTCCAACAGCAGCCCGTGCGTGAGTACCTTAGTACCCTGACATGGACTAAGAGAACAAACCACCTCCTGGCTTACCTGCACCACCACGCTGTAGTTGAGCTGGAAGAACCGAGGAGGGTTGTCATTGACATCAGACACGTGGACACGCACAGCAACATCACTGAACTGCACAGGGTGACCGTTGTCTGTGGCTCGAACTGTCAGGGAATAGCTGGGGATCTGGAGGATTTATAGTACATAATTACTTGGAGAAATAGAGGAATAGTGGCTTTTTCACATTGATGTTTAGTCTGTTGAAGCTTGTGAAAATGCTTGAGTCCATGCATTGCACCATAACAGTAGCTTTGCTCTTGGCTAAGGCTCTACATCCATAAATCTCCAAGCACATTGCGAAAGAAAATTAGCCTTGCAGTAGTTGGAGAAGTGAAACAGCTTGCCAAAGATGGATGAGATCAAGCTGCGCAAACATCTGTCAATAGTGGTTTGAGCTGCTACTGCTTTATGAATGAGAGATTGTCCAGGTGACCTTTCTATCTCTCCCCATACCGTTTTCTATAAAGCTCAGATGCAGAGAAGCAGAAACCAAACATGTTTTCCAGTTTGGAGCTGACTCTCACCAGCCAGCTTGAAGCACCAGTGGAGCAGGCCACAGCCCAGAGCTGAAGGCTATATTGCCCTCCCTAAACCCAAGCCTTCCTACAGCAGCATCTGTGAGTCTAGAAAATGAAAAAATGAAAGACTTGCCTTCTGCTTACACTATTGCGAGTAGATCATTCAGAAAACAGAAGGTATCTGAATATACTGTGTTCCCTCAGCCTTTGGGGACACATCTGTTTTAGACTTCCTGTTCCCCTTTTCTTGAACTCACCTCCTCCCTGTCCAAATGTTTGGCGATGCTGATCTGCCCACTTTTGGGCTGAATGGCGAAGTGTCCCAGCGGGTTCCCTTCCACGATGGAATATGTGATCTGATTGTTCATTGCTCCATCCAAGTCATCAGCTGACACCTGTTAGGAGAACATAATGCTAAGATCCCTGGCCCAAAAAGGCCTTGCCATGGAGGAATGGGGGCAGGACCTCCTTGTCATTTAAGGATATTGGTTTGAGGAAGAAGGAAGGTAGTTTGCATATGTGTTATTCATTAATTTATCCAGACAAAACCCAACAAATCTACAACAATAGCTTTCTCCTTGTCTCTTTCCTGACTTTACCACCCCTGTGATGGTAACACTGGCTGGGCAGGGAATTTCATATGGGTATACCTTGGGCTCCATTATTCTGCCCAGGGAAGCCTCTGCCTTCCCCAGGCTGTAAGGGTATTGGCCTTCGGGAGGCATTTTAACTCTCTTGGGAGGTCCTCAAAGCTCCTGATCCCTCCTTAGGTGTCTCAAGCTTTCACTTAAAGATGTCTTCTAAGGTAAAGTGTTCTCCCTGTCTATGGAGTGTCAGGAATTCTGCCAATCATCCTTTATTAAAGTCATGCTAAAACCTTAGATGCTGAATGCCACAAACTCAAGGAGGTGACTGTGTCCAAGGAAAAATAAAGTGCAAAAGAAAATAATGCATAGCACAAGTAAAAGAAGAGGTGAAGACTTCTGGCCTGGTTCGTAATCATACCGTGAGGATGATTTCACCAACTGCAGCATCCTCCCGGATTTCAGCAAAGTAGGGGTCTTGGATGAACTCTGGTGCATGGTCATTGATGTCGGTTATGTTGATCACCACCATGGTCACATCGCTGAGAGAAGCTGAGCCCTTCCTCGTTCCCTCGATGGATAAGTAATACTCATGACTTGCTTCAAAGTCCAAGCTCCCATTTATGTATAAGGCACCTGCATAGGCAGATAGGTAGAAAAGGACAGAAGATACTTTGAATGCATGGCACATGAGGTTTCTCAGAATACTGGAGATCTACCAAGGTGATTGCCAAACTTCCAGCTGAAAAGGTGCTATGACCTAGCTTTGACTGCTTAAATCAGGATACTGAAAGTTGTGGCACCACAAAAAACAAAATGTAATTGAACTGACTCTGCCACAACCCGCTTTATTCTGGTAGCAAGTGTTTGAAGACATGAAATAAACTCTCATTCTGGAAGGTCTCAAGGAATCTTGATTGGAGAAGATCTGGGACAAAATAGGATCAGAGTCCAACAGTGCTATTGAAAGCTGTGACCAGGGCAGTAGTAGAGCATCACTGAGCTGCATCCCAGGCTGGATGAAAAGGTGTGAGATGTAGATGCAGAGTTGTACAAGAGAAAGAGATGTATGGCAAGAAGTTGCGATTTGTAAGTGAGGCTTGGGATGCAAAACAGAAAGGAGGAGGCAGCTGATAATCTCAAAAAACAAGCAAGGAACAGGGCCTAAAGACATGAAGTGAAAGCAGAAAAAAAATAAAAGGGACAGAATGTGCCTGTGTACTGCAATTATTTCCTGGCTTCAGCACTGAAAATGCCACAAAATTATTCCCTGGAAATGACACTGTTCTGTGTCTTTTAAGACGTACAAACTCATAAGAAGATTGGTGCAGAAACATTTGCAAGAGCCTTGGGGACAGAGAAGCTGAGGAAGGAACTGTGGATGAGGATGTTACAGCCCAGGGCAGAAGACCATTGATGACACAGCCAAGGGCTTGTTTCAGGGAGTTAACATTGGCCTTCTGATAACAGCTCTTATCAAAGTGCTGCTCTGTTTGCACAGCGATCTATTTGGCTTGTAAACCTAGCTTAGCACCTGCTCATGGTTAATAGATTGGTATTATCCACACTCACTGAGTGCTACCTAATACAGTTGCCTGCTGCCTTGGGCTAAATGTTCCTCGTGAGATTAGGATGGAGAGATCGGAGAGATCTTCTCAAAATGACACCAACTTCTCCTGCATTTTGAAGTGGAAAAATTTCCCCATCTTATTTTCCCTGTATTCCTCATTCCCATGGACCCACCTCAGGTCCCAGACATATAACAGGAATCTTTCCAAATCTTATTGAAATTGATGGATCACTCTTTAAGTGACTTGGCTGGCAAAATTTAGGGTAGAAAGAAGACTGTATTCTGTACCCTTGTGCTGCCTAAAGACAGAGGAGAGCAGAAGTGCAAGCCAAATGGAGAACAACAAGAGCAGATGCATACAAGGACAGCCTTTGCTATTGGGTCCACCTGTACCTGCCTGAGCATGAGACCATCTTACCTGTGTTTGAGTTCAGCTGAAATTTCCCATGGTCATTGCCATTCACAATTTCATACTTAATCTCTGTGTTTTCTGCATTGTCCCTTGTCAATGCTGACAAGTTGAGGACCTCTGTACCCACAGCCACATCTTCTTTAACCATGGCCACATATTCAGGGGCCAGGAAAACAGGCAGGTATTCATTTAGATCCACAACAGAGACAGTGACAGTGCCAAGAGCAGAGAGGGGCTCCGGGGTGCCCCGGTCGGTAGCACAGACTGTCAACTCAAATGTCGAGTGCGGGGAATCCTTCAGAGGCTTTTCCAGACGGATCACCCCTGTGGTTTCCTCAATAGAAAAGTGTCCGTTGGCAGAGTCAGAGAGAGAATAGACCACCTCAGCATTGAGACCTGAAAGGATAAAGGACAGGCTCTGTTTAATTCATGGGTAGGAATGCTGCAGTTTTATTATTTTTTTTAATCCATTAGGACTATGTGTACCTAAATGACCTTAAATTTCTAGGGAAAATGGAAGCCATATGAGCATCAAGTGTGTCCCTGTCTATCTGCAGTTTCAGACATCTAGCCGCCCTCACCATCATCCATCAGCATTACCTCTCTGTATTTACTAGTGCTTCTCATTTTTAATTCCCTTGGTTTTAAACTTCATTTCCCTTCATATCTGCTTCTAATGCAGATAAATATAATCTTGCTTCTCTGTCGTTGTAAACTCAGCCTTTGCTGGAGAGCTTTATTAAAAGCTCCTTTCTTAGGAGCCTTACCTATGTTTCTGAGAAACTCCATGTCTTCAGAAAAACCTCTCCATCCTTATCATCTACCCCATCCAGAGCTAAAGCTCCTTTTTTCCTTATTACGCTCATTCTTGATCTCCATCTTTGGTAAAATCTCTGTCGATGTTTGGATTGCAGACAAACCGTGTGCCAGCTTGCACTGTGCATCATGGTTACAGCTACTGAGCGTGTTCTCGAAGTCTGTCTCTGCATATTTCTACCGACATTGCACTTCCTACAGGGTTACAAAAATGCTGATGGCAGCCTGCTGCTAGTTGAGAACATGTCAGCGATGAGATCCAGGCACATCTTCGCCAAGATTCAATCATCTATGCCCATTTCTGTATCCCTTCCCTAGGTTTCAAAGGTTTCTATTCAGGATGAAAGATGAACTCTACTAAAAAGTAAATCCCGTTCTGACTCACCTTCATCAAGGTCCCTGGCAGCAACCACGGCGATGGGTGTCTTTGTTGTGGTGTTGTCAAAAACGGCCACAGCGCAGTGACTGGGGAAGAATCTCGGTGCGTTGTCGTTTGTGTCCTCTATAATCAGCGTTATATCTGCCTGGCAGGAACGGCCTCCACCATCAGTCGCTTTAGCAATAAGGTGGTATGTAGGTTTCTGTTCACGGTCGAGAGGTGCAGAAGTGGTCAGTTCCCCTGTTAGAAAGAACAGGAGATGGTCTTGTCTTCTGCAGCTGCAGCCTAGGAGGGCTCAGAGAGGTTCAAGCTTGCTGCCTTTCTGGATGAACCATGGGAGACAACAGACTGGGTTTGAACACCGTTTGTAATCCAGCTAACAGTGATGACGTGTCCACACCGCGTTGCTCAGGGCTGTTCACAGATCACTGCCAGTCAGTGCCCTGGCAGGACTTGGCGTGGGAAGTCCTGCAATTTGGGCTGAACTTTATGCAAGGGATACTGTCATGGGATAGAAGTGCTCACAGATAAATTGTACCTCTAAACACCTTTATAAACCCTGCTGCATTAAGCTTTCTGCAATGTAATGAACCCCACCTGATCTCTAGAATGATCATTCTGCCTTCTTGGAAAGGAGGAAACCTTTGGGCAAATATACTGCCAAAGACCTGATAAGACAGTTTTTAGAGTTTAGAACTTGGGTCTTTGGCTCAAGTGAGCACTGTAATATTTGCCGATTTCTCCTCCTTGAGACCTGGCTGTTAGCAATATTGTCTGCCATTCATTTTAACAATACTAATGCCAACATTTGCAAAGAAAGCTGGCAGGAAGACACAGAGTTCACTCTCCTCTATATTGTATAGCAATAAACCTGCCTGTTTGCCATCCCCTCCTAGCTTGGGGGAGCTGGAATGAACAGTCCTTTTCTTTTCTCAAGAGGAGATAAATGTTGAGCCACACTAGGAGCTGGCATTTCTCAGGAATGGGTGAGGAAGAGGATAAAAACATCCCATTTCCCAGCTCTCACCTGTATGTGGGCCCAGCCGGAACTCCTCTGCGCCAGGGCCGTGGAGGCTGTATGTTATCTGGGCATTGCTGCCGACGTCGGGGTCGGTTGCTGATATTTTCAAAATGAAAAGACCCGGCACAGCGTCTTCAGAGACTCTCCCAGTGTAGAATATCTGGCAAGGACAGAACGTGTTATTGGCATCTGAGCCATCTCCAAAATACATTTGCCACATACGGGGAGGAATGGACTAGTAGAAGCTTCATAGAGAAGGACAGACTATGTGGTTTATAGGGCAACACCATGTGCCTTATGTTGCGGGCTGCGGGGTGTGGACTGGGACCAGTGAGCTCATTTCACACAAGCCTTTGAACATCCTTTGGGAAGCAACCACTTCTGTTTTTTCTCACCATGGGTAACATCCATACCAGCGATCAGCTCTCTACAATAACGAACCTCCTGATGGGAATCTCTCAGCTTAGCAGGATATAAAACTCAGTAATTTACATGCCCCTACCCAGGAGGCTTCCTGGCATTGTTTATCTCAAAAAATTATCCTTCATAATGCTTAGACACTCACTTACTGCTGGCAAACATGCTTGGAGGCTAGATTTAATGTTCTTGCTTGACGTGCAGCTTAATTAAAATTGCTAAGCATAATCAAAGCAACAGGATTGTGTGAGAAGAATTATGACAAGCCAAACTCTCTTAGCATGCTCTTTCTGTTCTTTCTTCCTTGCTATTGTGTTTTCTCCTCCCCAGCCACTCCCCCTGTGCCCCCCATGTCCCAGGACAGACGTCATACCTGGCCGCACTCGGGGCTGTTGTCATTGATATCCAGAACAAAAATTTCCACTTCAGTGGTAGCCTGAAATTTCCCATCGGAAGCCATAACCTTGAGGAGGTATTTCTCTGTGTCTTCCCTGTCCAGAGGTTTCTTGGAAGAAATAGTCCATTCTCCCTCGATTTGGTTAACTGTGAACTGTCCTAGTACGTCTCCCTCTAGAAGGGGGGAAGAGGCAAGGAAAAAAGGCATTTACCAGGTGCTGAAAATCAGAAGTGCTAAGGGAAGAGGATACAGGTACGTCTACTGCTGGTACCTCAGGAGAGCTGACGGACTTGCAGTGGTGATGCAGAGAGGGCTTTGGTGCTGTAGCAGGTGGGTGAGGAGGCCTGCCTCACTGCGCAGCTGAGAAATACCCTGCCTGTTTCTCTTATTTACTGTCTGCACATTACACTGGAAGGAGGAAACAACTCCTGATTGCAAAAATGTCTCAGTAATGTTCTGCAGACGTGCATATTCATTGCCTCAAAACCAGAGGACATGTCAGTCTTTCTTGATGCATGTTCCTAAAGGGATCCGAGAGTTGCAAATACCCTGCAGACATTGGTTGGATCTTATAGTTGCAGTTCTTTGTGTAGCTGTATTTCATTTTAACCTATAGATGTGTTTAATATATTGCTACGCTTTCTGGGGCTACTTTTCGACTCTGTAAGAACCAAATGATGACAGACAGGTAAATCCAGACTAAGCAGACTCTTCAGTCCACCAGATTCATGCTGCACAGGCGGTGGATGCTGCCCCTCTCTTCTGGCAAGGAGCTGCTGTCCTCTGCTGAACCCACGCCGTTGGGCAGAAGGAGGGGGAAGCACGTTAGGTAACGGGAGGCAATGAAGAGAGCTGGCTGCAGGGCTTGTTTGCATTAGACTCTGAAGTGCCTTGCACAGCCAGGTAGGTTAAATTAACACTCCTTCTGCTTTTATTCGCACTATGGTGATGAGCTTGTGAATCTGGAGGCACAACAAGATCTCTTCTGGCCCTTCTTCTGGTGCTGGGAGACTCCAGCCTATGCTCAGAGTTAGTTTCCGTGTGTTTGAAACCAATGTGCGTGTGGACAATGGGAAGCAAGGCTCTGTGTCCATCCTCCCCTTTCTTTAGCTGCAGTGCTACACTGCAGTTGCATTTATATGTTTATGGGTAGAGTTTGACCTGTGCTTGTAAGTACAATGCAGAGAGAATATATGGTATTCATCACTAACATAAGCGTACATTCTCTCAGGTTTAAAGTAGTTGGAAGTTACTACTGCCTTTAAGATGGCAGAAATGCAAATACATAAATGGATTTAATCTTTCCTCCCAAAGGCTTGAAAATACCTCGGCATGCCATAAAACTATTGAAAGTACCAGCATTCCTCCCCTGTTTTGGATGGTTACAATAATAGATAACAGGCTGCAGCATGATCTGGCTAAATGTTTTGACCCTGAAGGGTCCTCATTTGAGTTCGAGCAAACATTTTAATTTGAAGTATCTGTTCCAGGTTCGAGAAGGACACTTTGGGGTCAAAAAGTACCAGAAAAATCAAGCTTCTACTTGTGCAGATGCACAACAAACATTCCAGTATAATTTTTTTGTTGTTTTACAGCAGTGGTTAATTTTAGTTGGCACAACTGGTGTTTCAGGGATGTAAGAGTCATCTTTAGTATTACCTGTTAGCCAAAACCCTCACTCAGATTGACATGACAGTCCCAAATATCCACCAGTCTGCAGGGTGGTTAACTGCAGCCTTGTGAGTTCTACTTGTTTGTTAAGTCAGAGTCAAAGTGGCTTCACAGGAAATGCATTTTAATACCAGAAAGTTATACATGTCCTATGTGCTTGCATATAGTTATTAAAAACATACAGTCAGGCTACACATATGTGTGACGTGTAAACCGACTGCACTGTTTGCTGGAGAAAAAAGCTGGGTCAAAGAACTTAAATGAAGATCATAGTATCTATGTGAGAAAAACCTTCCTTCCTTCTGTACTGCCACTTCTATCCTTCCAATAGGTATTACAATTACACTGTCTTAATTATTCCTCTATTAAGAGAGTGTAAATAGATATATCTACAGTATTGTGTAATTATGTATATATTTTATTTGTTTGTTTCCAAATAAATAGGACAGTTCAGTGGCAAGACAGTTATTACAATGATGATTCTACCCACTGCAGTTAGTTACTAAAGAGTTTTGGATACCCCAGACTCATTTAACTGAAGAGTCCAGCTCGTGACAGAGCTCAGGATTCATCTCCTTCTTCTGATAGGACTGTCGGTGTAATGCAATTTCTATATTAATAAGACAAGATATCAAATCCTCACTTTGAAATGATACTCTATTCTTGCTCACTGAAGATTTAAAGTCAGAAAAAACTCACCAGTTATGTAGCATGTGACCCGCCGATTCTGTTCCGAGATGTCTGCATCGATGGTACTCAGTGTGACAACAACCTGCCCTGGCTCTGCATTCTCGATTACTGATCCTTTATAGAAATCTGAGGTGAACTGTGGAGCATTATCATTTTCATCAGAGACTGTGACCTCCACCAAGGTTTGGGAAGAGAGCTGGACTTTCCTGCCGTGGTCAGTGGCCACCACGTAAAACCGATAGATCTCCTGAGCTTCACAGTCCAGCTCTTTTAGTGTGGTGATCCACCCACTCTCACCATCGATGGTGAAAAGTCCTCGGAGGTCACCAGATTCTGCTTCCAGACTGTAGGTCACCTGTCCATCACTTCCCATATCCTGGTCGTTAGCGGTCACTTGAATGACTGTGGTTCCTGATGGCATGTTCTCCATGACAAAAGCTTTGTAGGGATCTGCCTCAAAAACAGGTCTGTTGTCATTGACATCCTGCACCTGGATGTTCACAGAGACCAAAGAGACCAGTTCAGTCTCCTGATGTGAGCAGTGAGCCATAACATCAATCTGGTACCACTTGGTGGTCTCATGATCCATGGCCTTTTTGATTTTCAAAGCTCCTGTTTGTTTGTCCAGTGTGAATACCTCATCCTTGTTACTTTCTGTAGTGGTTCCCTTCACCAGGCTGTATATGATGGGATCCTCTGCAAAAGCTTTGACTGACCCTATTTCTGATCCCTCTGGAAGATCCTCAGATGCAGAGAATGTATAAAGGGGCTCGGAAAACCTTGGCAATGTCACCTCCCTGGGGACAATCTGAAGATTCACTGGGACAAGGGAGTTCCAGTGAGGGGGTCTGCCATCTTCAGCTTTCACCTTGAAGTTAAAGGCTCTGTTTTCTAAACCAATAAGGCTCTCCTTGACCTTAACAACCCCAGTGGCAGCATTGATCTCGACAAGGTCTTCTGCTGCATCTTCCACAGAGTCAACGGAGTAAATGACATCTGCATTTGCACCTTCATCAGCATCATAAGCCAGTACCTGGATGACAGGGGAGCCTTTGCTTACATTAGATTGGATAGACAGTGTGTATTCAGAAGCTTTGAATTGAGGTGGGTTGTCATTCTCATCTGTTAGGATTATTTTGACAGTGCAGAATGCCACCTTCCCACCCCCATCCTTGGCCATGACTTTAATGGCAATGACTCTCTCTGTTGAATTTTCCCTGTCCAGTTTTTGCAGTGTGGCAATATGGCCTTTATTGTCTATGGAGAACTTCTCATGGGCAAGTTTATTTATGATGGTATAGTCTATAGTGCCATATGGTCCACCATCTGGGTCAATAGCCAGGAGCTCAATCACTCTGGTACCTATCTCAGCATTTTCTGCCAGCTCTGCCTCGTACACGTTCTGCCGAAAAGTGGGGCTGTATTTGTTGGCATTTGTGGTATTGATATAGACGGGCACAGTGCTCTTAAAAACTCCATCTGAAGCAGAAACTCTGAGATTGTAAGATGACTCCAAGTCCTTTTTGCAGCGGTTGAACATGGATATTATTCCAGAAGTGCTGTTGATAGCAAAATGCCTGTTGTCATTGCCTGACAGAATCACGTATTCCAGTCGGGTGGTGTCTCCGCTATCGGGGTCCAGGGCCTGGACTTTAATCACAATGTGCCCACATGTTGCCATTTCGCTTACCTTGGCTTCATACTGCAGCTGGCTGAACTCAGGGGGGTTGTCATTGATGTCTGTTACATCCACAATTACCAGGGCATCGCTGCTAAGTGGAGGCGTTCCATGATCTGCAGCTCTTACTTTCATGCGAAACTGTTGATTCTTTTCATAATCAAGCGCTTGAGCTGTTGTTATTTGCCCTGTGCTGGCATCAATATTAAAGAACTTGGTAGCAACTGAACCGTCTTCCAAGATCTGATAGGAGACCAGTTTGTTTCTGCCTGAATCCTTATCAGTAGCAAAGAGCTGGACAACAGGGGTCTGTGCTGGCAAACTCTCCGAGACAGACGCCATGTAGATCATCTGAGAAAATACAGGGGGGTTGTCATTCACGTCCTCTACTTCCACCTCTACTCTGGCTTCTGAAAATGATCCTAGTGCTGTGTCTGTGGCTCTAACGGTGAATGCGTGTTTTGTCTCTAGCTCATAGTCCAACTGGCCTGTGACAGTGAGGACACCGGTTTTGAAGTCGGTGCTGAACAGTTTCAGGGCGTCTTCTTCCACAATGTTGTAGATGAGGCGCAAGCCTTCAGGGCTGCGAGCCTGTATGTGGAGGATAGATGTATACAGTGGGGTGTTTTCTTGCACCTTCACTCGGTAGTACAAACTTTGGAACAGAGGGTTGGATTTGTTCCTCACACTGATCACAACCTCCTCTTCAGCATGGAGGGGAGGCTCACCCTTGTCCTTAGCAATGACTCGGAGGTTGTATTTATTTAAAGCTTGATAATCGAGAGGCTCCTTAAGTGAGATGTCTCCTAGATAGGGGTCAATCCAAAAATATTGGTAGTCCTCTGCAAATGAGTAGGTAATGGCTCCGTTATCCCCTATGTCTTTGTCTGTTGCTGATACCTGAAAAAGTACATCGCCTGGCTCTGTGCCTTCCTGCACTGAGGTGTAATATGGCACATTCTCAAACTGTGGTGGATTGTCATTGACATCTTCTACATAAACCTTGACTGTGGCTTGGGACACTCTTGGTGGTTTCCTGTTGTCCTTCACTTCCACAGCTAGCTCGTGTACGTCTTGTGCTTCACGGTCAAATTTCACACCCTTGGTCTGGAGTACTCCAGATGCCTGCATCATTTTGAAGCTTTCCTTTCCATTTAAAAGTGAATAGAAAAGTGGTTCATTTAGCTGATATCCCTTGACCCCAAGAACAGTAAGAGTCTTCTCATCTGTAGAGTTCTCCATAACAGTTGCTGTATACACGTCTTGATCAAATTTTAAGCCAGTACCTTGCGCTTGAGTTAAATTTAGCTTAACCAGAGCAGTACTTTTATATAAGCCATCACCAGCTCTGACCGTGAGTTCACGATAGCTTCCCAGGCCATCAGCATTAAGAATGGAGAGGAGACCTGTGAGTGGATGAATATGGAAAGCATTATCAAGGTTCCCTTCCACGATGCTGTAGGTCACCTCCGAATCTGCATCTTTTGCCTGCACTGACAAAAGCTCCATCCCTGGGTGGGCAGGCAGCAAGACAGAAAGTTTGTAAGTGTCTTTGAAAAAGACTGGAGGTGAATCATTCACATCTTTAACATGGATTGTGACTTTGGCTGGCTTGGATGCAAATAAGCTGGGACTTCCACTGTCATGCACATGTACACTGAAGTGGAAAACTGGGGTGAGCTCGTAGTCTATATCAGCACGACTAGTAAGCATCCCTGTGCTGGAATCTACCATGAAATATTTCAGTGCCTCAGGTTCCAGAATCTCATAGACCAGCAGAGCATTGGAGTCTTGATCAGCATCTGTTGCATGGGTCACGAGGGGAGTGTTGCTTTCATCCAGAACCATGCTTTGTGATGGAGTGTTCTCCATGATCCAGCCAATGAAGGAAGGCTTAACAAAGACGGGCATGTTGTCGTTCTCATCTATGACATAGATAAGTACCATTGTGTCCATAAATGCTCCAGCCATGTTGGTGCCACGGACTTTCAACTGGTAAAAAGACACCTGCTCAAAATCTAAGCTCTTCTGAGTGGAAATAAGGCCTGACTGATAGTTCATGGAGAACACTCCATCTCCATTTCCATCTTTTATTTCATAGCTGACTGGTGACAAGCTTGTGGCTGAAACCTGGATTAGAGGAGAGCCAACAGCAGTGGATTCACTGATCTCTGTGATGTATTCAGCCTCTGGAAATTTTGGAGGAGTTCGATCAGAGGGTTTAGTGCGGATGTGTACTGTAGCAGAATCTTTAAGCTGAGGAAACCCCTGGTCTTCTGCCTTTACAATAAGAGTAAATCGCTCCTGCCTGGATGGGTCCAGTTTCTGGGCAACTGTAATAATTCCAGAATATGGGTCGATGCTGAAGAAACCTTCCCTATTACCTGCAAGAAAAGAAATTACAAAGCAAAGAATGTAGACACCCTATTGGTTTTGGTTTAATGAACCTCTTTTCCATAGATGCTCCTGATTTCATGCCTAATTAACATCTGTTTCTTTCACTGAGAGACAACAATCTTCATTAAATTCTAAATAATTTTCATTCTAAGAACAATGAACCCATTGAGATCTACAAGCTAACTTTTAAGTCAATCAAAACGTAAATTAGAGATAAATGCCCTTCTAATTTGAGCACATTTAGTGGTGGTAGAGTATGTGCTTGAAGCTTTTGCCTCATGTGTAGAACATGGTAGCACAGACTGTACTAGTTGCTTCAAGCCCTGTCATGCTTATAATTACCAATACTTCAGGAGCAATTAAATTCCTCAGTCCTTGATCTAAATTGCAGTGAGAAAAATGGAGCAAAGGATGGCTTGTCTTCTGCAAAGAATTTACCTGCTAAATATGCAGTGTGGCACAGCCATAAATATTTAAGTTTTAACCTGTAGAGTGAACAATAAAATATTTCCCACTGAGCTTGTATGTCCCAAAAAGACCATCAACTAATGCTGAGAGCGTGCTTACCTTTCCTCAAGGATGTATTTCTTGCTAGAACTGATGGAAGTGATGATGACTGCTGTGGGAATGGTAGTACTTTTGCCTAACAACTGGACAAGGAACTCTCTCTCAGTTCCCATGGATGGGAAGAGAAGATTTTAAGTTGTTCTAACTTGTCCAGTCACCTTTTTTCTTAGACCAGTAACTCAATATTGAACTGTCTTCCTAAGGAAGGATGCTTTTTCATTAATATGGAACTTTCCATAATATGGAAATATGCTTGCTCTAGATTTTCTGTGGATAGGAAAAAAGTCACATTTTAGCAATGTGCAGACATTTACTGTCCTTTGCAACAGCTAGAGAAAGATGGTCAACTGCCTGGCCACCAGCCGGAGAATGGGAATGCAGGCATGTTCATAGCCTAAAACTGTCTTGTGGCATGGCTCTCACCTACCTGCCTGAAGGGAGTAGTGGATTTCAGCGTTGGCTCCTTGGTCCTGATCAAGGGCTCTGACTTGTACAACCTCTGTGCCCACCACTGCTGAGTCCAGCACTTCTGCTTCATAATGGATGCTGCTGAACTGCGGAGCGTGAAGATTGCAGTTCTCCACATGGATGATGGCCCGAACAAAGTTCCTCTTGATGGGCACCTCCTGGTCTCGTACCTGAATGACAGAGGAAGAGCAGGTACGGTCACATCGGGGAGGAGGAAGCCTTGCCCGCACCAGGCTCCCAGGTATCTCCTCAGGATTCTTACAGAGGGTGGCATTTCAGTGGTACCAACCCCTTGTGTGGGAATGAGCCTGTAAGTTTCAGCGCCAAAGCTCAGCCAGTGGCCCTCCAATGAAATTAGCAGGTGATGCAGTCGACACATTGTTAGAGAAAAGTACGGTGTTACCTAGATTTATCCAGGATCATTATATATTAAGGGTAACACCCTGCTTTCTTTTTCCTTGTTGTTCTGGACAAATTCTCCCTCCAGGACTGGAACCAGTCTGAATTTCTGCAGTGACCCATATATCCCAGAGAAGCTGATGGACTCAGCGGGATTTGGCTGGGACTCACCATCACTGTTAGGGTGTGCTGTGGCATGGGCTGGGAACTGAAGCCTTCTGCTGTTGTGAGGACTCCACTGCTTGGATCCAACTGAAAAAGTCTTGTGCTTTTGGGGTCCACGCTGCCATGGATGGTGTAGATGAGCCCCTTGCCTTTGTCCTTGTCTGTTGCACTGACTTGAAGGATTTCCCTCCCTGAGGGGGTATCTTCAGGAATCGTCACCTCGTAATGGCTCTCCAGGAACTGGGGACGGTGCTGGTTGATGTCAATCACGTGGATAAATGCCTGTGGGGAAGACAGCACAGTGAGGGCAGCAGAGATGTGGAAGCAACCTGACTTATGCAGCCATGTAAAATCTCAGCTAATAACCCCTCTTGGGTGTAGCAATGCTCTGAGTCCTGTAACCGTCACGCCTCTTGGGGCTTTGACATCCATGGTGACTAGGAGCCCTTTTGTCCTTCTCTATGAAGAACTCCTGCTGTGCCTTTCCTTACTGATTTTCAGTTTGCTTCTTCTAATTTTTTTTAATCTCTCCAATCTGGCAAGCCATTCAGATTGAACGTGCCTGCACTTGGCACCCGGGGAAACTGTCACAGCCTGCTGTGAAAAGTAGCAGTCACTCAGCCGTGGTGCCAGCTTTGCTGGCTGATGCCTCCACACCAGCACTTATTAATTACAAACCAGAAAGCTGATGGAAAGGGGATGCTTGGTAAAGGAAGGGAAGGGCTGGCCTATTTCAAGAGCAGCACGTGTGGGGTGGCTGTGCAGAAGTTTGTGGTCTACACTTTCTAGCCCATTCTCCCCTTTTGTGTTTAGCAGCAGACCCCTGTGAATGGCCTGCCTGAATCCTGCCTGCAAAGTCATCTAGTTTCTTCTGTTTGGTTTCCTACCCTGACTGTCCTGACCCCCCTACTGAAGTGTTCACTGCATCTCAGGAAGTTCCAAGCAAGTGTAATAATTTGCTTCCTTTAGCAAACCTGAACATGCCACGGTGTTTTGCACAAGCAGGTTTTTTGACATCTGCTAGCGGCCTTGAGTGCCAAAATAAACGTAGGGGTAAGATGCAAGGTGGCAGGGAATGCACACCAGGCTAGGTGGGGCTTTGTTTGTTTATTTGGGACAATACTTGAAGATAGTTGAGATAGGTAGTTATCCGTTAGCACTGCATTTCACAGGAATGGTAGTGTTCCTCACTCATCATCCCCCGCAAACCTCTGCAGTGAATTTCCCACTGACAAGTGACTCGCATTCTAGGTCTTCCTGTGCAGTGAAGGTTGGGTTTTTCAATGCTTGTTATGTGTGAAGAGAACAGTTGGTGAAAGATCAAGCCCTGAATGCCCCTCCTGAGGGTAGGTAAATCTTGGCAAATCTCAGCAGCCATTTTAACTGGGGCTTGGGGACCTGCTTGAGAGCAGTATGCCTGCTTTCACCAGTGCTTGCTTTTAATTTGGCAATTCAGAGGGCACGGCATCTCTGCAGTTGCCTCAGCCCCGTGGACCTCAGAGCTGATATGTTATCAATGCTCCGCCATGTATAGCAGGACAGGACAGGGCCTCACCTCTTGCAGATGTGTCTGTGTTGGCTTTATATAAGCTAGCAAGTCCCAGGAATACCTCTTGACATGGTACCATGGACCCAAACTTGCTCTAACTGCATATGTACTTCCTTTATGTCTTGGCATGTTGCCCCAGCCATGTTGTAGTCCAGCCTCAGCAGCTGTGAGCAAGTTGAGGTCTGAGAGTGTGAATTGCCACACAGCTTGGCCGGTGATGTGGATGTGTCCTTGTGTGCTGGCTGTGATCAGCGTGAAAGGCCTGGTCTTTCCTAGATCATTTGTGTTTCCAGTAACACAAGAAGTCTTAGCTAGATACTTACCAAAGACTTGGGCCACTGTGTAACACAAGGTCACAGTGTAAGGAGATTTCTGTGACTGGCACCTGATCCAGAGCTGATCTTTGGTATATACCCACTCTAGATTGGGTTTCTACTAAGTAAAAAAAATTACCTGGGTTTTGATGGTAGTGGATCCGTCAGTGACTTCTACTGTCAGGTTATAGCTTGATTTCTTCCTTGCATCGAGGGCTCTTGCAATGACCATGCTGCCTGTGCTTTTTTCAATGTCAAAATCCATGTCATCATCACCACCTGGGACAAGGGAGAGATTTCTACCTGAAGCAAACTGCAGGTGCTGGCAGCCTCTGCAGGGGAAGGGATTCCAGGAGCTGCCTGGAGATCCAAAGGGTGAGGGTTTCCCCTCCAGACACCATGCACAAACCACACAAGAGCTCATGCCCAGCCACAGATATGTGGCATGCCAGGCAATATACCTTGAATGGGGATGTGTAGGCATTCACTCTAGCTGTACCTGTTTGGCCACAGCTAGACTGGGGACAGTGCCACAGGCGAGCTTTCCCCCAAACCTGGAAACTCAGTACAAAATGTGCTAGATGGACACAGGAGACAGGGAGGACATGGAGAAGCTGGACAAAGAGGTAGTCACAGATGGTGACAAAGGAGTACAAAAGGGAAGGTGAGAGGAATTAGAGAAAATGAGGAGGAGGAGAGAAGCGGAAAGGATGCACGTATGCATATGATGTCCTGGCTAGATCTGCAACAGGCACACTTGAGCACTGATTTATTTGCACAAGGTCTCCAGCTATGAAGCATCACACGCTTAGCATGATTCAGGGACCTGCAGGGCTGAACAGTGCTCTTTCTGGCTTCCAATTCAAGGTCACACCGTGGGCATATCAGCAGTGGTCTTCATCACCACGGCTGGGAGCCTGTGGTCTACCTGAAAAAGCCCAATAGTAGAACAGTTGGGGAGGCAGACGGTGCTTCCAGGGTGAGCAGAGCCTGTTGTCTCCAACACAGATGGCTGCGTAGTGCAGGGAACTGCAGGCCTGAGCAGCTCAGCAGCAGCAGGCTGTCCGTCATGCTACTGCTGCTCAGCCCTGGCTTGACAGCTCCTTTCTCATGCCTCACTTGCTGGTGGCTTGTTAGTTCTCTATTGCATGTGAAACACCGCTATGCTGTTCTGAGGTATGGAGAGGTAGAAGCAGTTTTCTAATTTATCCCAGGTCTCAACTTCTCCCTTCCCAGTGACTGGATGCTCTGGATTCTGCTTTACTCTCTTACCAGCTGGGAAAATTTTGGCTGGTTGTTAAATTACACTTTTTGCCTTGTGGGAGAAATGCAGTGGTTGCCAGCCATCTGGACCACCACTCTCCTGCTCTGAAGGAGACAGAAAGAAGCAGAGACAGAGGAAAAGAGAGACCCATGGATGCCTTTCCCTGAGAAAAGAGAGAAGGGTTCCCTTTGCACAGTGCCAAAGGGAGAGAGGAAGCCCCGGAAAAGAAAGAGATGAAAAAAAAATGCTGCTTTGTCAGAGTTTTTGCAGACACCATCAACCCCAGTGACAGAGCCTTTGTGGACTGGGAAAGGCGAGTTTTTGAATGAGATGCTGAAGGCTCCTGGATCTCTGCATCACCCACTTGGTTGCCAGCTAGTGTGATGCTTTGCTTCCCTAACAGGGAGAATGAAATCCAGTCCTTTTCAGCCAGTACAGAAATCACGAGACTCCTGAGCAGCAGGGCATTAGGAACTGGCAAAGATGAGGTCGAGCATGCAGGCAAGCACTCAGCAGGGAAAGGGTGGGATAACATGCAGAGGGCTGCACCGTTCATTCTGCAAACCCAAGCAGACACCACTAATGCCAGATAAGCCTGGCACTGACGTTGTCTGCCTCTTGTAATGTTGTATCTCTGATTGCTTGACTGTATTTGTGCACAATTCTCCCTGCTCTAACGTAATAATGGGAAAAACTATTTACTAGCCCAATTAAGGCTTTGTCTGACGAGGGCAAGCCCTGCAGGCAGTGTCAGGGAAAGGCTGTGCAAGGCAGATTGGGGCACCACTTCCAAATGCCAGATTACATGAGCGCAGTTTGCCCTCATTTGTAGGACCAGTTCCGCACACGTGCTGCCTGATGAGTCCCCCGGGGTGACAGCCCACGTCCCCCCTGCCCTAGCATCGTATATCTTAGAGGAGGCCCTAGGGCTTCTTCACGCTTCATGTCTACATCATCCCTGGGATGCCGTGAAGTGGAAGGGAGAGCCCCACTGGTTAGGTCAGACCAGCTCTTTGAGGAATCCTCCCCTCTTGGCTTCCTGTTGAGACTGTGGGCTCAGCAGGGAGGGAGAGATGGGGGTGTCTGCAAGACCCAGCCAAACACCTGGATCCTTGCAGCCTGTTCTGCCACAACCAACAGTGTCACTTGATTGCCAGGAGGAGCCGGGACTGGCATACCCTGCCTTTCACGCGACATTGGAGAACACCTCAAACACTGGCAAGTCCCAGAATGTCATTAAAAATGTGTTAGATAATTGCACTTGGCACTGGAGCCCTTGGACAGGCAGCTTTGTCTATGGCTGTTTAAGCCTTTTTGTGTCTGTGAGAAAGCTTCCCCTGCAGCTCACCTACACCTAAAGCAAACAACTTCATTAGCTCAGGCATGTGAGTGCTGAAAGCCAAGGGAGCTGGGGAAAATGCTCCCAGACACCGCTGGCCGAGTTTAATTTCTGTGTCTCACCTGTGATATTAAACCACACTTGGCTGGGGCCCATTTCAATGCTGATCACTCCCACCATATGGTTTACAGGATCTGTTTCCATCACGGCAAAGTTAAAATGGGGTTCATCGAAAGCCAGTGGCTCCGAGGAAGGGCCGGGCCGGGCGACCCAGCTGATGTGAAGCCGCACGTGGGAGGAAAGTGGTGGGCTGCCGCCGTCTGTTGCCTTGACCTGCCAGGAGATGCACATGCAGTCAGGGAGAAGGCTGGTTTAGCCCATGGGAGCCCCATGGGAAGCTGCATCTCCCACCCACCAGGAGTTTCAGGTCCTCCATTTTTAATAGCTTCTTACCTTCTGCATTTCCCATCATTCCCTCACAATTTCTCTCCCTGTAACCCAAGTCTGTCTCATTCAAGCTCTCCTCCTACTGCTGCATTTTCTCCATCTCTTTCCTTCTTCTATATTTTCTGTTTCTGCAGCCTTTTCCCCACCTCTTCCCATTGTCTCTCTCTGTTTCCCTCTGCTCTCACCGTGAGTATGTTGTATTCGGAGGCAGGAAAAGCTTTCCTGGAGAAGACCATGCCAGTTGTGGGGTTGATGGTGAATATCCCTTCCTCCTCCTCCTCGATGGTGTAGGTGATCTGGCTGTTCTGGCCCTGGTCACGATCCGAAGCAATCAGCCTGTAGACCGGCAGTGGCATCTCTGAGGCGTCTCTCTCGGGGAGCTGCACCATGAAGAGCTTGTGGGGGAAACTGGGAGGACTGTCATTGGCATCCAGGACTTGTATCACAACTCTGCTGGTGGACTTCAGGGCTGGCTCTCCATTGTCAGAAACAGCCACCTGCCAACAAGGAAAGGGAGTAGGTGACAGAGCTCTTTGACATGACCTAGGACATGAGCAGCCAGCCTTTGTCCTGATGGGCAGTGACTAAACCAGGGTTTTTGTGTGGGTCTGCATTAGTAGCTCAACATCTTCAGAGTCATGTCTGCTTTCTGCAGGGTAAAATGAGATGGCTGTAGCTGGCACTGTGCAAGGCTTGTGCACGCACAGGTAGATGAGTCTGCAGGGCTGCTGCTTGCAGTTGCTCCAGACAGTGGGTCAGATTGGTCATTAGGGGTCACACAACTGAAAACGTTTGTATTGCAATGGCTTGGCAAGTTATCACCCATCCTTACTTCGCTGTGCCTGTGCACGCTCCCAGCGTGTTGCATTGCAGAGCGAAATGTGTTATCCTCAATCACTGAAACACCTCAAGATCCCTCTAATATAAATATGCATAGCTTGGAGCAGCTAAGGATGGGGGTCGGAACACAAAGCTACACAGCAGTGTCTGATACAATGAGATAAATGAGGGTGAATTTCTCTGGCTTGCTCTTTCCCCCATAACTTATTATCCATTCTGCTAGAGGACAATTCCAGTCCTCTTCCTGCATTCCCACAGCTTCCAGAACAGGCCTCTTCAGTAAGGAAATAATAAACCCCGCAGTACTGCTGCAGCTGTCTCTTAGGGCAACACACACCATTTAATTAAGTTTCCCAGCAGTTGGGAGCTGATGGGATGAGATTCTTTCTCTGTGCTCCAACTTGCAAGGAAAGCTCTTTGACGACTTAATACACTTGTAGGTAAATAAAGCTAATTACAATCATCATTACCCACCTCTAGGATATGTTCAGCCTTGTATTCTCGATCCAGCTGCCGTGAAGTTGTAGAAATCAGACCTGACAAGAGAGAAACCCCTTGAGCTCCAAGAATCCGAGGAAGGCCAGGGCTGACCAAATCCCTGTGTGCCCCACACCAGCCTGCCCACCCGTCCTGTTTCGGGTTCCCTTTGTGATCAGAGGAGAAAGACAGATACCCCAGAGGGCAAGCTGTCCTCTTCCAGTGTGAATCCCTGTGTGGGGGTGCTGCTCTCGCTCCTCTGATTA
>Ga0181612_146536_pt1 | contig 24488 bp, 14 predicted proteins | sample HoacroProtozoa21_FD_119630 | JGI IMG/M metagenome (GOLD analysis project Ga0181612, IMG submission 119630) | Hoatzin crop microbial communities from Cojedes, Venezuel. Combined Assembly of Gp0051906, Gp0051904, Gp0051908
AAATTCAAGTTATCCCCAAGTTGAAAAAATCCTTAAAACAATCCATGTTTTCATTCATTTTAGTTTTCTAAAATGTCTGACTCATTACTATAATGTTTAAGGATGGGAAATGTCTCCAGCATTTCATCAGATAGTTTATTTAACAGATGATTTAATATGCATCAGCTTGCGCATGTGTAAGAACCACAAGTACAAAGTACAATAAGGCTTATTTTCTACAATAAGGTTGCTAGAAAGCACTCTGAAAAAGAGCTGGTGGTTAATATGTATGGATAGCTGCAGCTTCATACAGTTGCTAGCTATAACTATCTTCTCTGTTGCTCTGTTGTTTGACACAGGAACTTATTGCCTTGGGAATATGCAACTCTGTAGGGTCATTTTTCCGAAGCTTTTCAGTCACTTGCTCAATGTCTCGGAGTCTTGTTCAGGAAAGCACCGGTGGGAAAACTCAGGTTTGTAAAGCCACATTTTGAGCCAAACAAAGTAGTTCTTTTTGGAGCTCCAAAGCTGAAGTCTGAAGCTTCACTAGATTGCTAGATGCCTCTGCCTAGGCCAGAATTAATAACTGGGGTATCCCAAGTTCCAGTCTAGGTTGCGCTAGGATAGAAGGCTGCACAACAGTCAAAATGGATGAACTGAGTGGGAGGAATCAAAACCCACTTGAACAACCAGCCTCGTGGAAAGCACAAGAGGGGTTAGCTAATCAGTAATACTGCCCTTTGGGGGCACTTCTTAAGAGTCTGACATCATTTCTGGCTCCTTTTGTTCAGATTGCAGGTGCACTCTCTTCAGTTATGGTTCTGTTGGTACTTGTGGCTATTGGATACCTCTTTGAACCACTTCCACAGGTAAAGACGTTTTGCCTGTTAGGCATCGCATTGTCAGTGAACAGAGGCCAGTGAATACTGCTTAAAATAGAGATTGTGGAATCATTACTAGGAAAACACAAGCCTTGATCCTGAAACTTTTAAATATTCTATGGATTTTTGCTGTAAGTTAGACTAGCAATTAATAGTATTTTGAAGGATCCGGCATGCTTTTTTTTGTTGTTGTTTTTAATATGGGACATTCTGGACTCTGTCTTTAGAATGTTAAAATGATACCTTCAAACAGTTCCTCTTTGCAGCATGGGAATTCAGGGAAGAGGTTAAAAAGCTACTTTCTTTTAAAGTAACAGCTTAGCTGGGAAAGGGTTGGGGCTAGGTGTTGGCTCAGCGTAATGAGTTGGGTTTGCTGCAGTTTTACTTATTTCTATAAAAATACATTTACATGTATAAATATATTCTCACTTGAAAAAAAGCTTAGTTCTGGGGCGTACATAGGGTGATATTCAATTCCTGGGGTTTTTTTACAGGAGATGTACCTTGGGTTACGCTCATATGACACTTGCACGAAATGTTGCAGTAGATCACAGAGAACCGTGAATTTGAGATATAGCTTAGCTGCTTCAGCCATTACAGGCACTGTAATTGCATGGAGCTCAGGAATATGGGATTTCTCTTGCCAGGAAAGAGTAAATCAAACTGTATTGCCATTTCTGCTGCTCCAGTAAAAGCATATCTCCACTGACTACTTGAAAAGTTGTTTTTTTACATGGAACATCTGTTCAGTAGACTTATATCAGTTGTACAAAGCACAGAAATATGGTTATTTGTGATGCTTTGAAGTTTTTATTTGGCACTAGGTTTATTTTGCTTCTGAAAATTGTTTTTGTGTAATATTCCTAGACAGTGCTAGCTGCAATTGTCATGGTGAACCTGAAAGGAATGTTTAAACAGTTTGGAGACATCATGCACTTCTGGAGAACCAGTAAGATTGAATTGGTGAGCAATACACAGCTCAGTGCGTGTATTTTGCTATATTAAATTTGTCATTCCTCTTCTTCCTAACCCCCAGAACAGGGTAGAAACTTATCAAGGAGTTACAAATTGGTGTTGCATTGCAGATGAACATAAGACATGGAGCTGTAAGTACCCTAGGAGAGTCATCTGTTGCAAACAAAATGTTTTTGTTGTTTTTCAACAAACTGTAACTTGGGTCAGAAATTGTTCAGTTGCAGTAAAAGTAAAGCTGTGGGAATGTCTGAGAAGAATTTGAAATACAGAGTAACAAAGAAAACTACTGGAAAGTATTTGCCAGCTTTTAAGACAAACCAAAAACCTGGCTGGAGTGGGCCAGAGCTAAGAGTGTATCGCAAAGAACGATTTGGTGTTATTTTTCTACTGGATAAACTGGCTAATGGAAGTAAGTGAGAGCTGCTTGCAGGCCTTGCATATTTCTTTTTTTATCGTAAGGTATTTGGAGTCTGATGGTAACACAGGTTTCCTGGGAGAACAAGACTGAAGACGTTAATTAATATGTGACAATTTGTCAGATGTTATGTTAGTGTGCCTTGAGCTTTTGTGCACTTCTGAAAGGTTAAGGCAATGACAGTCTGCTTTCATGATGGATTACATTATAGCCTGTTCCTGAACAGGAGCGATACATGAGTTTTGAGGCTGAATTATGCTATTGTTTTTGCTGTTAACAGAAAAGGATGCATAATAATTCTTCTTTGTTTTAGGCCATCTGGGTGGTAGCTTTTGTGGCTTCTCTTTTCCTGGGACTAGACTATGGTTTACTTACTGCAGTAGCATTTGCAATGATAACCGTTATTTACAGAACACAAAGGTCAGATTTCTTCTTTATCAAAATTAGTGTTTGCTGATTTTCTGTGTGGTTTTGTTTGTTTAAGGGGTGCAAATAAGCAGAAAACCTTTCCACCCTCTTCAGATGCATTCAGTATAGAATCTGCTTCATAATGTAGGCCATGCCCTGTGGCTCTCATCCAGGGTTCACGTTTTATTTTTCTGAGGACAGAATTTCTAGAGGGCGTGAAACTTGCAATTTCAACAATAAACAGAAGACTTTTGATTTCTTATATTGGTTAATCTTCTTGTTTGCTTTTTTTTAATGCCTAGAGTTCAGAAATTCAAATTTGCTTGATTCTAGTTTCAGTAAATGATTACATTATGTGTACACTAATTGTCACAGTCAAGCAGAAGTTGTGTTAGGTTATGACCAGATTAATTTTTAGGTATTTTGTAAGAAAGTTCTAATTCATTAGAAAATTGTGCCTGCCCTTCTAGTTTTTCAAATCAATTCTCCTCTCCCCCCTTTCAAAGTGACAAAGTTTTTACTGTGAAGCTTTCCAGGTCTACAGCAAAATTATTTCTTGCGTGTGTGGATAAGACTGTTATGTGAGGCTTCTAGGCTCAAGGTCTGGGATATCTGGGTGGAAAACATATAAAAGTGTTGGTTTCAGTCTGCATTGGTATGAAACTAAATTCTGAGATTTCCACTCTGTATAAATTTTTCTGCCCTGTGTATGTGGTTTTGTTCTTGCAAATGGAACAGTAACATACTTTGCTGTCACACTGCTTGTGAGTTGGGAGTACTCATCTTCTAGGGCATTGTCCTGGGACCAGAGTGGCTCTCTGAAATTGCAGCATGTTTTCTGCCAGTATGAATTTCCATATTTGCAACATAGTCAATGGAGTTGCACCAGTTCACACCAAAGAGAATTTCCCCTCTACCTTTGCGTGCTTTGACCTGTGCTTTGCAGAAAATGACAACATTGCAGTGCAAATTTTCTAAATTGGTTTTGCACTGACAGAAGCAAACTTGCCTAGTCACCAAATGGCCCCTTTATTATGTTCCTGCTATAAAGTGCCCACTGCATTTGACCGCATTTCAATCTGTATTGAATACTGACTTTTCCACTTTGTAAGTGATAATACTGAAACATTTGCTTCCATTTCTCTCTAGCCCTCAATACAGAATCCTTGGTCAGATTCCTGACACTGATATCTACTGTGACGTGGAAGAGTACGAAGAGGTAGGAGTGTATTCTTCTGCATTGAAGAGTTTTGTGGAGTGAAGCAAAGACAACTGTGGCAATTTGCTGCTTAGCCCCACCATGCTGCACATATAGTGCTGTCTGCCTGGCATTCACCTCTGTGGAAGGGGAGAAAAATAAATTTTGTTTTAGTAGTAAAAGCTATTTTGTTCAAAATGCTGTCTTTTTGTACTGCATGTACATTTGACCAGGAGGTGATCAAAAGTAACATTTATACTAGTTCCATTGTACTAGCTTGTACAGAATGGTGAGGTTTACAGGAATACCACTGCTAAACCTGCTATGTACACAAGTGCGTACAAGGCCACCTGCTTTACTTGTGTGGCAGTATTGCAGGAAATCCATGAAACCCAGGTCCTAAACTGATCTGTTCTTCAGAATTGCACAAACTGTACAAAATGGCATCTCCCTGCCTCCACTTATCCCCTGCTTATTCAATATACAGGATTAATGGCGCAGTTGCTCGCCATGCACTTAGCTTTTTATAAATGGCATTTTGTTCAACCAGAAGTTGGTGAAAGCAGTACATTTTGTCAATATAATGGATAAAAACATGCTGTATTTATTCACAAACAGCAACTACAGTTTTCTGCGCTCTCTGCCATGTTCTCAGACATGGTGCTGTGAAGGCTAAATCTGCCTTTACTAAGGAACCAGTCTGTAAAAACCCATGTGAAAAGATGATGCTGTAATCTGGATACATTCTCTCACCAGCAGTTCTGCTTAGAATGTGACAGAAAGCAAAAGTATATGTGGGCATGTTTATAGCTGTGTGCAAAGAAGAGGAGACGCCATGTTTGTTACCCTGAATGCAGTTAGCATTTCCTCCACTTGTATAAAGGCGGGGTTGGCAGCATATGGCAGGCTGGATCTCTGCTGCTGGCCACGTCATGTGCATGTAGAATGTCAGAGCGAGGCCTCTTTAGAGATGGCTTCATTTAAAGTAGAGGGAAGAAGTGATATCGAGACCTTTCTGGAGGCCTGTTTAAAACCAAAGATTTGAAAGAGGAGACAAGAAAGAAAAAGAAAGAAAGAGAGAGAAAGAAGTTATGGCTGTGGAAAGGGAGGCTAAAAGGAAGCATTCCTAGATCTGCATGATTTCCTAATGTTAATACCAGCTGCGTATAGCAACATCAGAGAACTGCAAATGTTTAATTCCTTTTTACGGCTGTACATTTCATTGTTACAAAGAAGGAGAAATGTTACATGGCATTGCTCGTGTACAACATTACTGGGAAAGGTGGAAGTTCTGATCTTTTGATTGGCTTTGCTCACAACAGTGCTGACCTTCTTTGTTTGACAGATGCTGATAGCCATTCAGGGTTGGCTGTTGGGCTGCATGTTCATGTGTCTTGTGATCACACAGGTGCTTTTCTTCTAGTGCAGGCAATATTTAACTGTGCATATCCAATATTCTTTTCCTTAGGTTAAAGAATGTCCTGGAATAAAAATATTTCAAGCTAACACATCACTTCATTTTGCGAATAGTGAGTCATATACAAGTGCACTGAAGAAGAAGGTGAGTAAAGCAAATTTTTTTAATGTTTGTGTCATGAAAATTCAAACTGGCTTCTGAAATATGCTCATCTTTCAGTCTGTTTAGTGTAGCCCCTAGCACAGTGTTTCTCAGCCTGTGGCTCCTGGTGATCAGTAAAATACAAGAAGGTGACGCTCCAGCCAACTGCAAATCATCTTAGGAAGCAACAATATGGTGGGAGGGAATACAGGGAAAGTGTAGCTTAATACTGCCAGCTTGTGAATGGGAAGTCTGGGGCTTGCAGAGCCCAAACTGGTCAAACACGTTTTTTTTTCAGAAGGAAATAAGTAGTTGCTGAACTGAAAACAAAATGTCTGGGAGTAAAAGCATCCTTCTTGGGTGACAAACTTCACTGGAATGTAAGACCGTGGAATACTGTGGGCGTTTAATGTCTCTCGTGAGCAACAAATTACCTGCACACAGAGTATGCCTTCCCTCATGTCTAACCCGTGTTTGACTGGGTGGGAATGGCAATAACAGAACTAGCTAAGGGCAGAGCTGCCTGACCCGGTAGCAATTGCACCCTTACTAACTTCTGAAAAATTTTTCTGTAGCTCCCATGCCGAGTCTTACAGAAAACAGGTGGGTGGTACTTATCTTCACAAAGCAAGTGGTATTAGTGATTTATGTCCAAATGCACTTCTCTGCCCTTTGCTCTCTGCACTCGAATCAGCATTTGGTTGGAACATGGCGCACACTGATTTCAAGAAAAGAATGTGATGCATCTCTTCCTCATCTTGTTAACATGGTGCTTGCCAAGATTATTCCTTCTTACTTTATGCTGTCCTCACCTCCACCAAGAGAAGCTGAACAATGCAGGCTTGCATTTTAAATTTATGACAGTGATGAATTCAGTGTCAATTATACTGCAGTGCTGTCCTAACAAGTTGAAATCTCCTCTCATCATGCTTTCTTTTCATGACAGACTGGAGTTGACCCTTGTGCCGTATTAGCAGCAAGGAGAAAAGCCAGGAAGAGGCATGCCCGGGAAAAAAAGGCGGCAGCTGAACTCGGAAAGAAAGCTGTATTGAAACTAGTGAATTCTTCTGTAAATATTTACCTCTGCTTTATCAGCTAACATGCTGCTTTCTGGTGTTACCATTCTTGTTTATACAAGGCACAGAGCACTACTCGGGTAGAAAGGCTTAGGGAGGAAGCACTGTGCAGCATGGAGAGGCTGCTGAGGGAACAGTATTAAGGATCAGAGGCTCTCGGCTGGATTGGATAATTGTGTTGAACCTGATTACATTCAGGTAGCACATAGCAGAGCAGAGCCTTTCCACACTGTCATACTGTCTCAGTGGTGGTGTTGGCAGACAGTAGAGGGATCCTACCTCTGCCCCTCCCCACACACTTGGAATAATCACGCAGAAATAGAATATAATGGAATGAATTCACATTAGCAGCCCCTGTAAAAAGAAGGTGCCATCTGCACTGCTGATCCTGGCCTGGTTAATGGAGGCAGGTACATCGAGAGGGGTTGTCTGAAGCATGCTTGTGCTTTTGTGCGTGTTTACATTCACCCCGATGGTGGGAGCTGCTGTGTGCTTTTTACCATGGGAAAGCAACCAGCTGCCTAACTGAAGAGCCCGACTGCTGTTGCTTCTTTTGAATAGACAGGCCTTGACAGGATCAGCAGGGACAGGGCAAGGAAGTGGAGTGAAAACATATGAACAGGCGTTGGTGTTTGAAGGAGATGGGTAATTCACTCCTAAGATAACAGCTTTAAGCTGCTTGTATGTGACTGTAGAAAGGCTGGGCATAAGAGCATAAACCTTGATACACGTAAGATATGGAAGTATGTGTGCATGTAAAGGCAGTTTCTGTAATGGTTAGAAGCTGGATGCCTTTTAAAGGCTGAAGGAAGAGATGAGTTTGGGGAGGAAGGGGATCTACACTGAAAAAGCATTGGCTGTCATTAAACTTCATCTGTCTTCTCTCCTAGACTAATGACGTGGAAGCAAGTGTAAAACATGAGATAGCAAATGATGACTTAACTGTAAATGGAAAATTTGCATCTGCGGATGCTGGTGTGCAAGACATGTCTCTTGATGAGTGCAAACATTTTGTGGAGGCCAAAACAAACATCCACTCTTTAATTCTGGATTTCACCCCAGTGAACTTTGTGGATTCAGTTGGAGCAAAAACATTAAAATCAGTAAGTAGGGCTTTTTCCCCCAGAAAAAAAACATAGGAGACTTGTGAGATACCTAGTAGGGAACCTTGTCAGCATGAGGCACAAATGCTGGCTCAAATCCAATCCCGTATCTCACCTAATCACAGTTTTAATTCTGTAGCTCTGTAAGTTTCAGCTAACTACTGGGGAATGCGGACTGTGGAGCTTTCGCAGTAATTGGCTTACATCTTCCAGAACTGCGATGTGTGCGATGACATACCTGCGCTTCAACTTCTGTTTAACTCTGTTGCAGGTTATAAAAGAATACAAAGAAGTTGATGTCTGTGTCTGTATCGCCAGCTGTAGTGGTGAGTTGAGGTATTGGGGGGAGGGGTTTTGTGAGCTTCATGGGAGAGACTGTGTTTTATCTCTTTCCCTCTGACCCTGAATTTTCTGCTGCCAGGTGCCTCAGTAGTATTAGCATTTTCTTCACTTTCCATAAAACTGGATTAAAACTGGATTTGAGGGAAACCAAGCCCATCTGCATTGGAGCCTTCACTTTAGTGAAGGTAGAGCACTGACATAGTGTTCTGTGAGGACCAGATCCTGCTCCCATTTATTCCAGCTGGCAAATTGTAAATGCCACACCAAACTGTGTATCTTGAAATTGTTGTAATAAGGAGAAAAGCCTGCAATGTTCCAGGTCTCTGATATTTAGAATTCTGTAGCATCTTCTGCCAAGAATAGGCCTCTGTATATGTCTGGGTAAGAGAATTACCCATTTGGAGCAGAAGTAGCATGTGATCCACCTGGCTATTTTAAATGTTTTAAGTAATAGCAAGTAAGGGAACAAGCTGTCGTCTTCTTCCTGAGATTTATCTTCCATCTTAGTACTTCAGTTTATGCACTGATGGCATGTTTGGCTTTTATTTTGTAGGCCCCGTTATGAATGAGCTGACAAGACTGAATTTTTTTGATAACATTGTAACAAGAGAGTTGCTGTTTCACAGTCTTCATGATGCTGTCCTTGCTTGCCAAGTGAAAGACAGGTCTGCTTCCCAGACTGACTTTGACCTCTGAAGAGTGGCATTGAGCAGAACGGAAGCCAGATTTATGCTGATGGAGACCCTTTCTTAATATTTAATTTGCACAGTTTAAGGAGAGCCTAAGGCTACTTGTATCTACGGGTATAGGGCGGTGCTTATTTTCTGTAGGAAGACTGGATAAGGAATCAGAAACCTTCATGCTCTGGAGTTATTTCCTTCAGTGAGGGTATAGCCTTCCCACAACACACCAGCACAAAATTATGCAAGACAAGAGAATTCAGTGTGTTCTGCTGCAATCAGAATCAGATAAACCAGGTGACATTCCTGGTGGGAAAACAGGCACTTCACCTCCGTATGAGGTGGGATCTTGCAGGAAATAACTGTTCTGCAACTGCAATGCACACAGTACCAGTGTCTTTAAAGAACTTTCTTAGATGACTTTTAAAGCCTGATGTTGACATCTCCATACATACAAATTATAATAATCTGCCAGATGGATTCATAAATTCACACTGGCGGCATTTAGCTGCTACTCTTTTTAAACCTGGATGGTACAGTTATTTTTTTAAAAATGTCTTAACCTGTTTCAGCTGTACTCAACTCTTCATTGCCTGAACATTTTCACTCTTAAGTAAACTTCACATTACAGACTCATTGTTTAATAAATTATCAATATGGTACTTTCACTGCCAAAACCTAGTTACGCTTTCTAGAAAAGCATACAGTCGATTTTAAGCTAAAATCAGTTTAGCTTCAAAGTTTGAAGACAAAACTGGTTTAAGGTGGGAGTGAAGCCTATTAAAATTAAATGAGAAACTGATGCCCTATCTGCAGTCTCTTAAGATGGAATAACAATGTAGACAAGGTCTAAAGTCTCAGACCAAAAAAAAAGAGAAGTACTTTTCTGTTGCCTGAGATATCTTCCTACTGGCAGTGCTGCTTCTGTCTCAAGCTTTTAAGTGCTTGGAGAAATAGATTTCAATGGAACTCAATGTTACATGTTTGGGGTTTTTTTTAAAAGAAACAGTATAGTGTGGGGTGTTTTTTCTGCTGTCTTCACAACCTGGCCGCTGTGGTACTGCTTAACTTCAGGTGTGAGATGAAAAAAACAGAAACATAATTCAGGCAAAAGAAAGAAATCTTCAATGCCTGTGCTTCCCTCACAACAGTCACCACCAACCTAAGCAGAGGTGGGAGCCCACGAGGGTTTCTCTGCAGGTTGTTTCAACAGGCAGCGTTGGGGAAGTGGAGCCTCAGTGACATTTCATCGAGCACCCTCCAATCAAAGGTCTTGCACGCAAGGGATTTCAGACGACTTCCTCTCTTCTGAATGCAGAACTTCATACTTTTATTTGGCTTCAAGCTCTGGTGTGGTTAGGGCTTGCTTCAGGTGAACCAAGTTTCCCAAGAACCGGCAGCAGTCGGGGAAGATGTTGTACTTCCTCAGACTCCCCTGCCGATAGGGATAGGAAGCTTTCTGCATCAGAAATTAGTGCTTAGCTAGAGTTCAAAGGATGAATTGAATGCATGCTAACACACTGCATGTTTATTTAAACAACTTTTGGTACATTTTTATAACGCTAACTAGTTTAACAAGCCTTTGTATCTACATACAGTATATTTTTCTACTTTCAGCTTGTTGCAGCTTTAGTTTTTACCTATGTAGTCTCTTCAGTTCACATCACAATCCTGTCCATTTCTAAAATAAAGTGATGATCGTTACTTGTCAAAATTTTTCACTTTGAGACTCCGTATGTGGGACAAGCCAAGGTCCCAGGATGCAGGTGTCTGTGGCTGAGGGGTGGGGGGCAGGGTCCTCATGCTTCTGGCTCTCCCACCATTTCCCATCCTGGTACCAACGGGGAGCTGCTGGAATGCTGGACTGAAAGCCTTGGCCCACGGCAGTCCTAGATCCCAGCCTGCATGGCAGCGGTGCTGTCTGCTGCTGGTAACTCGCCCAACGCAATAGAAGCTGGCCGCTCCTGCCACGTCTCTTCACGGGCTTTGCTGCCACCAGTTGACGTGCTGCTTGCTGCTCTCCAGCCTGTTATCTACTGAAAAGCAAATGGACTTCCTCTTCCCTGTACTGATTAATGGACCACTATCCAAAAAATTTAAATCCTACCTTAGGCTTGTCAGTGCCTGATTAAACAAACCCACATCCTTTCATCTCTTTCCCCTCTCCAGTTTGTCTGTGTCACCAGGGCAGTGCCTCTGCCCACTTGCTGCTGAAGCCCCTCCACAGCAAGGTCACTGGAGGGCCCAAGTCCGCTTTGACGCAGAGCTACCTCTTAATAATCAGAATAATATTCCTCTCCCCCTCCTTTTTTGCAAGGGTACTGATGATAATTCAGGATACCTGGTAAGATCCAGACTCTTCACATACTTCACTTACCTTTCTTAAGTAACAGGTACACTTAATTTCAAGTGCTGCTCTTGGCAAATAGAGAGCTGCTCTGTCAGTGCTGCTTTCCGCACCACCTCCCTCTTGGACCCGAAATGAAAAGCGTTCTGTCCCACCAACAAACCGGCACCCCTCCCCAAAATGTTCTTAATGTTCTTACCAAAACAACACATAACCGGTGAGATCAGTTTTTCAAGCAGGCATTGGCAAAAACACGGGATTGCCTCAGTTGGCTCATCAGGATACCGACGCTGGCCAAAACCCTAACGAAGTCCAGGTGCCATGTACACACTTTTCTTACTGTACGCACTCCCCCCCCCCTTCAAAACACATGAAGTGGCTTCACAACCTAAGCTTGACAAATTGATGTCAGTTGTAATGAGGCAGGATGTGATAAAAAAATCCTCTCACTTCCAAGACAAAGCAGTTCCCAAAAGCTTTTCCCCCCGATATTTCTTCAAGCTCTTCCCCACCCCAGCTTTAATGCAACGCTTGGAAAAGAGCAGAGGCAAGGCTGTTGCTTTTCATTGCCCAAACCCTGCAGCTGGACAGGAGCATGCCAGGTGGATGAAGAGCAACCTTAATTTAATGGTGCCTGCTGACATCAACCAGCAGCTGCCACCCACGCCCCGGAGCATGAGGACCCTGCCAGGGCCATCCTCCGTGCGCAGCAGCAGCTCGGCCAAGTAACACGATCTATCAAAGTGCTCACTCATGCAAACGTAGGGTTTTTTAGAGCAGGAACAGGAGACAGGAATCTTCCTTCTCTTAGTGCAATGGAATCACACTTGCTTCTTCCTCCCTCTTGACCCAACATTTACTATTTTGTAAGAAAGGAAAAATCTCAGCAAAAGGGATGAAGAAAACCAATGAAGGAAAAAAACCCACAAGTTATGATGGTACCAGAGCGTTCACCCATGGAGAGAAAAAACAGCCCTTCACGTCTTCCCTATGCTGGACAGTGACTCAGACCACCAGGCACCTGAGCTGAGCCTCACGTGCCTTCTCCTCAGCTCTCTTCCCATGCAGTTCCTGAAGGTTTTCCTGGGATACACCTACACCCCGGTGCCGAGCATCGCGAAAGCATTTCCGAAACACTGCAGTCCCCTGGGGATCTCGCAGTGCCCACCAGCTGAGATGGTACGTTCTGGGGTGTACAGGGTGACTGGAGAGCTGAACCTGGGATTGCCCAGGTATCTGATTTAAACACGGCTCGGGTCAGGCTGTGTTGCTGGCTCTTCACTGAGATGTTTTTCTGCAGCAGCAATACTCCACTGGTGTAGAACACACTCATCACAAACTCTCACCTACTGTTTGGAATACTCCATTTATTTCTAGCTTCCAAGAACAAGACATGAATTACTACATTTGCATTTCTATTTGACTGGAAGTTTAACAACAGGAACAGGAAAAACATTCCGAGATATTAGTTGTAGGTCATGTAGCGGGGGGTAGCACTGAATTTCGCGTATGATTTAATGACTTTGTTCACTGCTTCTAAGAAGTCTTTCTCTGTTGCAATTTTTCGACGTGCTCGAATAGCAAACATGCCTGCCTCCGTGCAGACACTGCGAATCTCAGCGCCTTTGAAAGAAAGGGATAAACGAATTCAACCCTGACCACCAGTGGAGATGAAGCATACACAAAATTGTTTAAAAAAAAAAAAAAAATCAGCTTACCTGTGCTATTCGGACACAGCCGAGCCAACAGCTCAAATCTTATGTCTCTTTCAACACTCATGGAACGCGCGTGTATCTTGAATATGTGAGTTCGCCCCTGAAGAAAGAGAGGACAGAATTGCTCATGCTATGAAAGAGGTGACAACTCTCAGCGCGCAGCTGTCCACATGCAGAGCGAGGGCAGATAGAAAGTCAATCTTTTATTGCTCCCCAGTTTCCTATGTCTGGACTAGCATGTTTAAGTGCCTATGATACCAAATTAAGAAAATAACTTAAGAACTTTAATGGTAAGAAATACCTCAAGAAATCTGTCTCAGAAGAGCCAAACAATACACATTCCAACTCAAGAACTGAATCACGGAACTGGTTACAGGATTCCTTATCTGCTGAGTCAGGAATAGGCAGTGAATGTAGCTCTTTACCATGGCTTCTCAGCCAGGGATGGAATCTGTGCAGTGTGGGGAAAACCTTCTCGGTACACATTTAATACCCCAAATTTCCACGTAGTTTAACGTAAGTTAAGAGTGCTGCTTTCATTAATTCTCATAAACTGCTTCCAGACAATAATCCCCCTCACTGAAGAAACTCTCTGATATCAGAATATGCTTAGCTGTGAAAGAAAACGTTCTCACCTCAAGATCAGGCAAGCTAAATTCTATCTTCCTGTCCAACCTGCCAGGCCTCATCAGGGCCGGATCCAGAGTGTCGGGTCTGTTGGTAGCCATCAGCACTTTGATGTTGCCTCGTGGGTCGAAACCGTCCAGCTGGTTGATGAGCTCCAGCATAGTACGTTGCACTTCATTGTCACCCCCAGCCCCGTCATCAAAACGAGCACCTGGGGAGAGGAGACAGAGGGGTTCACAGAGGAAGAGAGGGACCATCGGAGCATGCAGGGGGTGTCACAGCTGCTACATAGCAGAAAACCGGGAAAAATAATTTAAAATTACACACAAATATTTATGCCGAGTTTAAAAAAGGTGTGAGGGGGTTATTTGAAAATGACACATTTCAAACAAAGAGTGAGTGGTGTTATCTGTCAGTTATAAGCACCGTATCTTCCTCCTCAGTGCGAAAGGGCCTCTGGCCCTGCCAAGCTGCTGAAATTTATAAATGTGGTTGGTTGGTTTGTTTTGCCTCCCTTCCACCAAAATCTCCCCCACTGCCTTGTCTGTGTAAAAATTGTTCAGCTTTCACAGGACCTAAGTACTTTCTTTGGGGAAAAAAAATATTTAATTTTCTGGCAGTAATAAAGATGTAGTGTGTAGTCAAGAGGCTGAAGGGGGTTTACGTTAACAGTATTTTTTGCAAACACAATACAGAGATTCTTCACTGAAGCTTACATAATCTGGGTGTTCCAAACATGCAAAAATGACTTCTCATCTGGGCTAAGTATGTTCAGACTACACAAACCACTTCTTGATAGCTTCCCAGACTGGGACGTGCTGGTAGTAGTTTGACTAAACAGATATGAACGAGCACATTTCCTGACAGGCAGCAATACAGATAAAAGAATTACAATATGAAAACCTGGAAGTTCTTTGTATGAGATCAGAGCTATAGATACTACACACATACCTCCAATGGCATCAATTTCATCAAAGAATATAAGACAAGCTTTTTTAGTTCTGGCCATTTCAAAGAGTTCACGAACCATTCGAGCTCCCTGAAATCAAAAAACCCAAGATTTTGTTAGAGATTCAACACACGTTAAAGGAAAACTATCAAAATTAAACTTTTTATGCTTCCAAACACTTGTAAGTTTCCAATGACAACACTCTTTTATTTGTACACATATATATAACAAAACACTAATAAATCTTAAGGCAATTTATAAAGGAGAGACAGATTACTACTCTTAAATTCAGAAGTACAGATGAAGTCATCTACCTCAGCGCCACATGAAAAATAAGTGGCAGAGTTTGGAACAGAATCCTAATCCTAGAGCCCTCTCAAACCATAGACTAAACTCTGCACTGCAAAACCCATCTCACCGATGACTGCACAGCTCAGGTCTTACACCTGACGGCCTGATCCACAGGGATTTGTTTGACAGTTCCTCCCCCACTTGTATCTCCAGCATGCAACCACATTCATCCACCACACCCGCTTCAGTGTCTGGTCCCCACAACAGGACATCTGCAAATGGCTCCACACCTCCATCAAGCTTTTGCTCTTACCTCTCCCACGTACTTCTGCACCAGTTCAGATCCAATTACTCTGATGAAGCAGGCATCGGTCCTGTTAGCAACAGCACGGGCACAAAGCGTTTTGCCTGTACCAGGTGGCCCAAACAAAAGGACTCCTTTGGGAGGCTCAATCCCAAGGTTAACAAATCTTTCAGGCTGTAATGGCGGGAAACAGAAGGCAAGGTTATGTGCAAATTAAAGATTATGTGTATCAAAAAGTATATGTGAATTGAGACAGTCATAAATGAAGAACAACACAAACCAGGCTAGGCTGGATTCCACTTGTTAAAAGCAGGCTTCCTTTCACTTTGGTGTTTACATGTAGTTACGTTACCTTTTCTTGCTTTTTCAAATGTTAACAGATGACGAGAACGCTTTCAAATCGGGAAAGTTTCAATCTGGAGGTTACTTACATGAAGCAGAGGGGTTTCCACCACCTCTCTCAGCTTTTCAATCTGCTCTTTACATCCACCAACATCACTGTAAGTGACGTCTGGTTTTTCCTCTACCTGCACAGAAAAAAAAGTGAGTGAGCCTGATGTTAACAGCCTGATGCTGCATATCCCTCTAGGCTTTCTAGAGCCCAGAACCAAATCCAGCCGAAGTAATCAAAATTACAAGACAAAGCAATGTCATAATAAGTAAAGGCAGTGCTCACTTGCATCATGGTGACTGTGGGATCAATCTTTGGAGGCAAGGGGATATGGATTTGATACTTGTTTCTGTCCACCCTGGTGAAAAAGCATGAAGACTATTATTTTAACACCGGTTAATTAAACTGTCACGTAGAAACAACCCTGTAAAGTAGAAGCTGAATTCTTAAACTGTTCTTTTCTCTGGCATCAAGACAGGCCAGCCCTTAAAGCTAACAGTCAGGATGGGCTAGAGACTATAATTCCTTCTACAGAGAAGTTTAAGGTTTCCAAAAACATTAATTCCAAAGTATTTTGAAAAACTAAACTTCAAAATATCCCACAGAGCAAACTGGCAAAACATTGATTCTAAAAGTAACTGCTTCACCTCCTCAGCGAGCATTTCCCATAGACGCCCAGTGTGTAACTCTGCAGACTGCCACAGAGGAAGCAGGCTACGCAGGCTCCCCGAAAGCTGGGACTACTGGGACCCAAACTGAAAGGTTTCAGTCTATGATGCACGGTTCTCGTTAGAATGACATCAAAAGATTCCAGCACAGCATGCAGGTGAGTTACTGTCTTCCAGCAGAAAGACACTATTGTTACAAATTCAACCACTGCAAAAATATGACAGTTGCTGATCTGTCAAACTAATGGATCAGATGAGAAAGCTTCAGCCTCCAGTAAAACTCGTAAGAACACGAAGATTTTGCTTACCCAACTCTCATGCCTTCTTCTATGTCAGTAGGTGCCACCTGGTCACTGAGATCCACGACGAACTTGGCAAACTGCTTGACATTGATTATGTACTTGGGATCCTCAGAGTCTGCATTGATTATCTTGGTACACCTAACGCAGAACATGCAATTAACACCACCAGGCAGACAAACTAACCGGCTTGCTATCCGTATAAGCATCGAGAGCATCATATTTTCAAAATACACCTAAATAGCTATTGTACTTGTGATTCTTTTATTATACCATCATACAGTAATTACAGGAATAAGTATGAAGTATGTAATACATCATCAAGCATAACACAGTTCCTTTTTGACACAATGGTAAAAGGCACTTTCAAATCACAAAATTGTAGAATGGATGTAGGTGGACCCTAAAGACCACCCGGTTCCAACCCCCCGGCCATGGGCAGGGACACCTTCCACCAGACCAGGTTACTCACAGCCCCATGCAGCCTGGCCTTGAACACTGCCAGGGAGGGGGCAGCCACAGCTTCTCTGGGCAACCTGTGCCAGTGCCTCACCACCTTCATTGTAAAGAATTTCTTTCTTATATCTAATCTAAATCTGCCCTCTTTTAGTTTAAAGCCATTATCCCTTGTGCTATCAATATGCACAACATGTGAACCTTATTTTCTAAAAACGTCTACACACAAGCTATAAACTACAATTTTAACACTATGCAGCTCTATTTCAAAGAGGAAGAGTGCACTCACCTTGCAACCTGTAGTGGCTGCTCGCTTTGGAGAGTTTGCTTATCTGCAGCCAGATCCCAAAGGGCAGGAGGAGCCAGACCAGTGTCGGATTCCTTGATTCCTATGGGCAACAGGGACAAGCTGAGGAGGAAGAAGCTAACTGGTACGTCAGCAATCCTTTGCACATCAAGAACCTTAGACATTAAGCCTGCAGGAAGCTTTCTGAGATCACCAAAACGCAAGCACACCCATCTTTCATGAACTTCCTAAAAAACGAGTTTCCTAAAGAAATGAGGCCTACGTGACTGCGCCAGCTAAACACGCAAATACCAGTCTAGCCATCCTCTAACACAATTTTGCAATGTGGAGACGATTACAACCAAACTTGATAGAGAGATAAGCACGTTTCTAGAAGTTTCACATAAGGAGTGAAACTCCGCAACTGCTTTCATTGAGGGGAAGCTTTAGTGCAAGGTATCAGAAGCTAAGGGATTCACACAGATCAAAAACCTAATGCTACTCCATTCTAAGATGAATAATAACAATACTCTTCTAATCTATTTTAAGATAAAAAACCTAATACACTTTCCAAAACACAGATATAGAAAGTGCCGTCTCCATGATGTATTTGTTAGAATCAAGGATTTTACTGGAAAACAGAAACTGCGGGCTTCCTGGCAGAACCGAGAGCCGCTACAGATTAGCAACAGGGCAACAAATACACAGCAGCGAAACAAACAAAGAGCAATTAGGGAACAAATTATTTTTTACTGTAACTGCCATAACTGACCTGCTGATTTTAAACCAGCTGATTTTAAATGCTAACTGCTCCGACACACCTTTCTTCATTAGACAAGGACTGGTACCATTACATAATGATAATACGCTGGGTTTTTGCAGTCTGTGGAAGTTCACTCACTATTCAAATACAGCTTGACATTAATGACGACAAGTTATCCAGTGGTAGAAAAGGGCGTTTGTTTCATGCTACCATAATACATAAAAATTACAGTTTTGAATAAAAACGCATTAAACTACAAAATTGCATCATCATATGTACAGGTTAGCCCAGCCCAATCAAAAAGACCATCACCTACAAAGCAAAAATCTCACATTACCAAATAAACAAATGTATTCTTTTGAGAAGAATAACAGTAATAAACCAACGCAGAAGTCATTTAAAATCAGCTTCTTAAAACACCCAGTTTGGTACATGTGGCTCTTCTATTGAAAGTTATCTGAAGAAAGATAGATACCAGTGAGCTCATTGATTTTCTTAAGCAGTTGTTGAATATCGTCTTCGACTTGCTTGATCTGCCTTGAGTACGTGCTCTGGCCCTGGAAAAGAAACAGCACGTAGACTTCGCAACTCGAATTATTTTATGTTTAGGCAAAAATGCCAATAGCTGCTGAGTGTCAAGATATTCAATAGACTGCCTCGGTGTAACAGCCAACTACTGATCACAGCCAAAAAGGACACTGTGAAGTTCCAGTAACAATATTTCTGTTCGCAAAAACAGAGTACAGCTACATACACCTGACCAGTTGCGCAAGTGGAAATTTTTCACATTTGTAAACTTCAAGGATTTATTTGTTTTTCTTTTAAACCTGTTCAGCCTTAACTTTTTTAAATTATTTTTTCTAAAGTTTAAAAAAGATGTAACAAAAATTACATCAAGGCAGAATTCTGTATACATTATCTGAAAATCATCTGTACGAGTGCTTTAACTACCTTACCCAACCTTTCTATTTTCCACAGAAGATAGCAAAGATCATAGGGCAAATCAGAAGCCAGATTCTTGCTTGTGATAAAGCACTTTACTATCTTGCCCTGCCTAATGCCGGCACATCTGGATCTGGATTTCCTTTACAAGATCTGCTTCGTATCAACTTGTTAACAAAAAAGAAGCCGCAGTGGGCACGAGCCGTATTTTGGAGTCCTTCCCCAGTTCCAGAGCTTCCTAAAGGAGTCTCAGTGCCAACCGAATTCAGACTTCTGGCAAATACATCCAAATGCAGGCATACCCTAAGCTACAAGATCCAGTTTTCAAAAGTTCTTTCACAGACCCGCTGTGCTTCCTGGTGGAGAGGAGAGATTTGCATTCCAAGCCTTACTGTCCTCAGAAGACACCTCCCAAGATTACATTCTCTTTGACGAGTGAGGTCTGTGTATCCCTCACTAATAGTTTTTTAACACAATGGCTAAAAGCAAGTAAATTTGATGGGAGAAGGGATCTTCAAGATATTGTTCTTTAAGAACTTCCTCATTGGAAGGGGAAGGGAGGAAAGATTTTGGCAGGAAAGAAAAGCAGCAGGAGAAGCAGATTTACTAACTACTCACTAAATACACATCCCTCCACTCTTGCATTCAGCTCCCAACAGAACTTTATTTTTATTCTTTAACACTTTTGTGTATGTGTGGTACTTACATAGGTTTTCAGCAAGGCAATATCTCCTTCATCCAGAGCTGAAACAAGACAAGAAAGACTGAGCTTCCAAGTTTAAAAACAAAACCAGTAATATCAATTCTGCTTCCAAAAGATGAAAACACACATTTTAAAGGGATTCTTCTGAGTTTTTACTTTTTCACTAAACCAAAGTGAAACAAAAAAAGTATCAGACATTCAAGAAAAACAAAACAGGGTCTCCAGCTACTCTCTCCAGCCCAAAAACTTGTACCACCCAGAGCTCACATCAAGCAAGCTCACATCATGCCTCGCTCAGACTAGCTTGCAACCTACGACCGTACAGAGAAGCACCCGAAAATATCAAAACTTCATCTTTTAAACTTTTTGTTTCATCAGTGAAAATCTGCCACCACTTTCCAACAGTGATGTCTCTCTTCCAAACTGCCCAGTGTGAGCAGAGAACAGCAACCAAATCTAAGCTGGTCTCAGTAACAAAAACCAACTGTAAACTACTAAATCAGCCTGGAATCAGTAACCGATATGATGCTGAGTTTTAATATTGTAAAACATAAAACATGGGAACAGTCGTACCAGAAGAGATAAACAGTCTGCTCCAATATCCCTCCTCCAACAGGAAGGGTCTACGAACGTGGCAAACATGCAGCGAGCTCCCACTCCTGGGTCACACACTGTTATTAACGGCCCTCAAAACTTCTCCTTATGTGAATATTTCTGTCAGTTTTTTGAATCCCTGCAAACTTACAGAATATGCAGGAAGGAATCCCCCGGTTTAAATCAGCATTGTGTTTCCTTTTACTTGTCTTAAACTTGGAATCTAAAAATGATACTCAAGCTCAGAATTCCCCCACCAGAACAAGCAGCATCAACTGTTAAGTGTGCAAGCTTTTGCATAGCGCCCTGCAGGATCGTTCCAGTGAACTCTCTCAATTAACTAAGATATAACTCTCTTATCACTGTCATTCCCTGTTTACTTCCATATCACTTGCCACTTAACAGACCCTTAACACTCCCTCCCCCTTCCCCCAAAAGCTCTCTCTTTTCCCGACCAAATGACAGTCTGCACCTTCAGCATCCCGGCCCTCAGCCTTCTCTCTTTTCTAACTCCACTGTATCTTTCACGATGGAGGGAGCCCGAACCACACAGCACCGAAGATCTGTATCTATCACGCACTATTCTGAGAGAATTTGCTTTTGTGTTGATCCTTATTTCTTTCTTTACAATTTAAAAATCCTTCCTGAGCAGCCACAGTTCAAAGTCCATCACTGATTACGTGCAGTATTGCTTTTGCTTCCAGATGCATTGTTTAATGTTTACTAACATGAAGTAAAAAGGCAAATGAAACGTAAACACACGGAGCAATGCCAATTTTCACACCATGCCGGCAGTGAGGAACTGGAACACCGTGCCACACACAAGGAAGAACTTCTTCCCTCTGAGGGTGACGGAGCACTGGAACAGGCTGCCCAGGGAGGTGGTGGAGTCTCCTTCTCTGGAGATATTCAAGACCCGCCTGGACAAGATCCTGTGCAGCCTGCTGTAGGTGACCCTGCTTTGGCAGGGGGTTTGGACTAGATGACCCACAGAGGTCCCTTCCAACCCCTACTATTCTGTGATTCTGTGATTCTGGGGGGGAGGACGAGCTATGTATCCACCGAGGCCTGTCTTCTGCCATGTTGTTGGGAGCACGTGCCACATCAGCCAGCACTAAGGGGAATAGCTTCACGCAATGGAGGAGTGGGGCTGGGGAGTAGATCAGTCTTCGACAAATACACCTCTTGTTAAGTTTCAGTTGTCTTCCTCTGCACTAAAATTCTTCAAATGTCATCTAATAGTTTCAATTATTAGACAAATCGGGCAAGTTAGATTTAGGTTAGATTATTACATAAATTATTATTATTTATCTAATTATTTAAATTATTAATTGTTTAAATTCAAGGTCCTAACTTTTCTGAATCTCTTGTTTTTATGTATTTGTCTTCTTAAATGCATGGTATGCAAAGTCCCAATATGTTTCTGTTCTTAAATAATACAAAAAAAAAATTCATACAGAATTAGATCTGTTTTTCTTCTGTCTGTCAGGAAATGCTTGCATTCTGAAAAGGCTGTAGCGTTGTGCTGTGTAATTGTTCTGCCATCCTTGTAAAAGAAGATGTACTTTGTCCTGTTAAAATGAGAACTACTTGAGACACCGCAATTATTAAGAAACTGCAAATCATGTCTCTCCTGGGAGAGGGTGATGTTCGTCACTGAAGGAAAGTTGGCATTCATAAGCACATAATCAATGAAAACAGTGCTGTCATAGTGGGTACTGAATTGTATATGATATATGATATTGTACAGGGTAGGAGGAAAAGCAGGGTCCAGCAGCACAGCCAGTGTTCCTTTTCGCCTTCTGGCTTTTAGACTGATTCATCGTATAACCAGCTAGTTAGGAAAGTGGAATTCACTGCTGAAAGGAGAATATGTGAGTAGCATAGAAAGTGAGCTGAAGACTGGGGGTGGAAAATTATAATCAATAATTTAAATTGATACATTTCTATGTGCATTTCTAGGTATAATCTCTGGGTACAACCTTGAACTCCCAGCCACAGAAAATTTTCTGCCTGATTTCATTCATTTTCATCTCTGGACCATGGTGTAGTTGTATGAGCAATGCCTGCTCTGTGTTGAGCAACCATCACAAGAAGGGTAAATGATTAACCAACACTTGCGCTGCCTTTCCTGCTGTTGCTCAAAAATCCCTGCAGAAATCAGTGAAAACCTTCTGAAATCCTCCTGTGCTGAGGCTGGGTACCCGTCCCGCTCACGTGCCCGCAGAGGATGGCGGTTCGGGGGTTCCCTGTCTTTGCATTCTGGCAGGGTGACCTTGGGCATGCCGTCACATCACAGCTGTGGTGGAGCAAAGATGCCGGATCTGGGTCTGAGCGGTGGCCGCTCCAGTGGCAGGGGCATGGGGATGTTGCCCACACCGACTTCGTGCTGCTACTACGGCTGGGTAGCAGGTGGCTGCGGAGGTGCGCGCTGGGATGCACGGGAGCTGTAAAGTAAACAGACTGTTTGCCTTTCCAGACGGTTTTATTCAAGGTTTTCTCAGTCGTGATTGGTAGCTCCAGCATCCTCTCCCCAGGACTGCTGAAATGAAGTTGTCTATAGCTGGATTTGTGAGGAAACAGGGAAAGTTTTTCAAAGGCATAAATTTCCTTAAAACACTCAGTAAGAGCTATCCGACTGATTTCTGTTTGAGGTACTCAGATGATCTTTCTCATTTTTTACAGATAAGTTTCTAATCATGGAAAAAGGGGGATAAGTTTATATACCCTTTAAAAAGAGGAATCTTCTCCTGGTAAACAGAGGTTTATTTCTGACTGCAGTTATGGGGATGCTTAGAGTGTAAATAACAGGATACCTGCGCAGAGGTGCCTAAATATTTAGGAGCAGCGTGTTGTAGTTGGTGTTGCAGAACGTTAGCTTTGCATTGTCCATTTCTGAGTTACCATGTGATGATGTCCTTTTAAGTGCATTTTGTTCTAATTTGGGTGCTGTACACACAAAATACACAAAGTTTATAAAATCAAGCGCGGTTATGCTACTGGTGACCCTGTCTGGCTGTTTCTTTTCATCGTAAACCATTATCCAAGTCCCTTCAGACAGCTAATTAAATCCTCTTTTTTTTTTTTTGACCTCTACTTCAGGGGATCCTACTCTCTGTTCTCTGCATAAGTGGTTTATATGGGCCAGGTATGCCTTCTTTCTCCTCTTTTTCGCAGGTTTTCCCCCGGGGAGCGTGGGTCAGCCCAATCCTGCTCTTGGTCCCATCTGACCTCTGTCCCAGGCTGCGGCACAGGCAGCAGCAAGGGCAGGGAGGGCGTCTCACCTTCCTCCAGCAGTGATGGCAGGGGGGCATCTCGTCTTCCTCTCCTCGATGGTACCCGTCGTTCAACCCCATATCGAGCACCTCTCGCAAGTTTGCAGCACCATCAGATTTGAACTGGTTTTAACTGGCCTGGCAAAAGCCACTTCCCTGACTGAAATGCACCTTCTGCCTATTTAAAACAGGAAGGATATTTGAATCCTTGAAGGAGGAGCTACCTGATATTATTTTCTCATTGTTTTACAGTGTCTTTTTTCCCTGGATTTTATCGTGGAAATCATTGAACAGTTTTGGCTGATGTAAGAAAAAAATCACCTGAGGCACACATCCAACATGGAAAGTTTCAGCCCGAACGATAAGTCTGGCAAAAGAATAAGCAGGTGCAAATCGGATCTGAGGGGAAGTATTCGATAGTCCTTAGTAACAGGCTGTGTCACAATTCCCACCTATGTGTATTGAATTGGCAAGAACACTTCAACATGCATGCAACTTGCACACACTCTTATCCAGTGCATTCTGCTGAAATGCATATCATTTAATTAAATAATCCAATTAACATGCATAAGAATCACTCTGTCTTAATATGACTGCAGCTAATCGCATCTGTTGTTAAACCTGTTAATTGTTTATCATCTATTTTGCTGAGTTTGAGTTTTACAACAGCAAACAGAAGAACAAATGCTCGGTGTCCTTTATAACTATTGCTGCCACACATATTAGAAGAATTGCAAAATTTGCAAAATACACAGTAAATTTATCATATAAAAGGTCAGTATTTGAAATGTTATTGTGACATGCAAAGCTGTCCAGCAATTAATGATTGAGGGAAACAATAACTTAGCGGAAAGCCTTCAGTCTTCATTCTTCTGATACATAATTTTGGTTATTTCCATATTGCCTTGTTCTTAGTGGGAGTCAGAGGAAGGCTTTAGTTCAATATTCTCTAGCCCTAGCTAAGAGACTCTGTTGTGTTCTCATTATGTTTGCCTCACATAATCACTCACTGTTAATTTCAAGAATTTCTGTGTGTTTGTGAGTCCTAGACAATGAGCTGATCCAAAATGAAGTGTGATTCATTGCCTTCTGACTTTACACAGAGCTTTTCCGTGTGGAAAACAGCACATGAATCTGGGTGTTAACTGCAGCTTGAGCACAAATAACTTTCCTGCTGTGTACAGTGCCTTCATTCCTAGGCAAGGTCAGTGATCTGGTCAAGTGAGGCTTTTTTGTTTGGATGGGCCTCTCTTGCCCACATTC
>Ga0181612_156200_pt1 | contig 24483 bp, 14 predicted proteins | sample HoacroProtozoa21_FD_119630 | JGI IMG/M metagenome (GOLD analysis project Ga0181612, IMG submission 119630) | Hoatzin crop microbial communities from Cojedes, Venezuel. Combined Assembly of Gp0051906, Gp0051904, Gp0051908
CAAAAGAACCAACCATCAATCTGAGAGGCAGTCTAGGAGATGCGATGAGGACTTTGCTGCTAGCTCTTCTATGGCTCCAAAAGAACCAACCATCAATCTGAGAGGCAGTCTAGGAGATGCGATGAGGACTTCAGAATGAGCCAGTGTCCCCATCCTCTGCAGCACTGCAAAGAATCTTGGCCAAGCTGCCTGGATATGTACATCTTGGTGCCTGAATGCAGAAGAGACCACTGGGGCATACACATCTTGATGCCTGAGAGTATGTGGGCATGAGACTGTGACTACAGGTAAACTAAATTGGTGTTAAAATGATTATCATCTTCTCTTCCTGCAAAGTCTCATAGTGAGATCTGATTCCTGCTTCTAAAATGTTGCATGACTGTTTCCCGAACTAAGCAATGCAAATGCAAGGGGAACATGTGTCTGTTGGGCCACTCCAACTAGCTGTAAAACAAAATCTGGCACCTCTTTAGGGTCATTCCAGGAAGAATTCCCAAGCAGTTTTATGAAAGAAGCTTTACAAAGCTCATTTCCCTCTACCTCTTGCAACACTGTGCTAATAGGCAATACGTTGTCAAATCCTACCACATTTCCTTATGGCGTAACCCAGGGCACGCAACATATAACAGACATTTTTTGATTCTATTTTTCTTTTTGTTTTTGTTATTACATGATCTGAAGATCCATGAACAGTTTGTCATTTACTTGGATTTTCAGAGATGCAGTTACAGAGAAGATTCTTCCAAAAGAATTTGTAGATAGATATGAAAGGACGGGGAGTCGTGAGAAAGATGTAGAAGGGAGTGACACCTTTTGCTTGTTCCCTTAACCAAAACTGTAGATCTCATAGTAAGTATAATCCCTGTTTTTCCACAAACTTCTTGTGTGATTTTTTACATGTAGGATGAAATCTACAATAAGTTTTACATACATAAACTGATTTGTAGCTGACTATTTAGATCTCCAGAGCCAAAATTACAATCCTCAGAATGCCCAAACTCAGCTATTTATAAGTTCATAGTCTCCTACATTTCTGCTTTTGCATTTGTGCAAATGCTCCTCAGTCTTCAAAAACAAAGGATTTTCTCCACTTATTTTTTGTGTCTAGAATACACCTTAAGGAAAACTCCAGGCTGGGCTTCCAAACACAAGCATATCCACCATCTTTTTTTTTCAAAAACATGAGAGGAGTCTAGGGAATAAGTCATAACCCCTTTTACATAGCTGCTTTTGACCCTCGGATTCACAAGGAACAGCATGCTATGCGTTCAGCTGTCTATATATTTTAGTCAATTCATGCTTAATCTAAAGAACACATCTTAATTGTCCTTGGGGAAGCCACTGACCCCGTATTCCTTCTGTCCCATGTAGTGTACTGTGTAGGTTATACTGTTATTCTTCCTCTGGCTCAAGAAATCTTTAATATTCTATTTGAACAGCACAGAGTCAAAGGCTGAAGCAGGGCTTTTTTACAGTCCAAATTAATCTGTAGTAATACAGCTAAGGAAATCTTCTGGCATGATGTTAGCTGTGGATGAGATGCAAGTTTTGGAAACTTGCATCGGGAAACGACAGAAACCTTGGACTCCCCAGACCACACAAGTATTGCACAATGAAGCCAGATAAGAACTAACTGAAGGACCTTTACAGCCCCCTTAGTTTATTTCTGAGTAAAATGAAACAGTGCTTTGTACAGAATATACCAGTTTAGATGTCAGAAGACCACAAGAATCCTACCCTAAAAGTCCACTGAAGTCACACTCTACATTAGTATCTCCGTGTGTTGCCTCCTCTACAAAGGGGTTCTTCACATTTCCCTGCCTCTGATTTGTTGTGCATGTAAAGGCATTGAAGCTGGTAAGGCACTCATGTAGTATCTTAATGGAGATATCTTAATCATATAAGCTCTGCTGGTAATTGTGAGGCTGGCCTGTGATAGCTGCTGGGGTTAGCTCAGTTCATGTGGAGTCCCCTAACCAAACAGTGATTTGGGGGAACTTACACACACACAAAGGGATCTTGTACATGCTCTACCTTTTTTGGAGAAAGTGCAATGCCCTAATGTATACCTCTAATTGACTTTTCTCTGACAGGACACAAATGAAATTAACGGACTCAAGTAATTTCCCACCTATTATATTGGACCGTCCTACATAATTACTCTGAATAACCTTTATTTTAAATGCACCAGGTAATTTATGAAAAGTCCTCCTGTATATACTTACAGGCATTCAGGTGCTTCTGAAACGGGCTTCACTTCTTAAATTATGGGAATATAAATAATTTTTTTCCTGTCTTCTCAGAGGATCCTTCTCACTACATTAAGACAGACATAAATCTACAATGCTGACTCATCTCTATGGCTTCTATTCATTTAAATGTTATGCATGCATGAATGGTCATATATTATAATAAAGTCTTTAGCACTAAATACCATCCATGTCAGAATCTTACCAAAAATAAAAGAAAATAATTTGAACTGCGCTTATACCTATGATTGGGGAAAAAATGTTAATTTGTCAGGTTAATATCCATTTACTCAGGAGCCTTAAACTAGTTTTATAACTACTGTTCTGTGTTTTGTGGAGTCATATATACATTTGTGGGGTCATACACACATCATTGCATAGGGTACTGTAGAACACTCACTTAACAAATTAGTTAACCTCTGCTAGGACCTGGAAATACTGATCAACATAATCACATACACAACGGTTTTTCCACTAGTGACTCATGGTCTTACATCAAACCTCACCTTCTAATTCACCAGTGCTTTCAGAAGGACGCCAGCCAGCTTCCACTTATCAGAGAAGACAGTCCGTAGTAAGTTAGTTGACAGAATCGATAACGCTTTGCCACTTTGCACATCATAATCTGCAGGAGAAAAAAAAAGCGCTAATTTTCCCAACAGAAACACAATGACAGGGTTTTGGTCTGAAATACCTCTGTCTGTCATCCTAAAAGGTAAAACCAAAACCACCATAGCAAATGATTAAACAAAGTGCAAAGAGAAAAACACTTATCAGGCAGATGCTAGATATTTCCCACAATGCCAATCACTTCTCTTACCCTTTGTTCAATGGTTTTAATAGACATTATTAGCTGAATTGGACCTCCACGATATTCTGAATTTGTGGTTTCACTGAAAGAGCTGAGTCTTGAGAGGATGACTGCATTTACTGAATCGAAAGGCAAGCTGTGATCTGAACTGACTCCATGTTAAATCTGCTAATGATATTGTGATCCTCAAAATAAAGAGGAAATTGATATAATACTGGTGAAAGTAGGTTTTAATGGAAATCTTTTTGTAACAAATTCTTTGTCACATTCAAGCTTTACGCAATTTATAGATCTGATCTTCTATAAATTAAAACTTTAGCACTTGTTTTGAAATATGCCCAAAATAAGTTTTAAAATTTTTTCTTCCCATCCGTTCCCCCTGATACTTATTATAAGCTTCCATCTTCCATTCTTCCAACTCACGAGTAACTCTCGCTTCCAAAGCATTTATTGTTTCTTTGGTCTGTCATTCAAGACTATTCAGGTTCAGACTTCTGCAACTAATCATAGCAAGCTTGCACTTCACTTATAAACCATAAAAAGTGACTTTTTTTTATGGAGTAGCACAATTGATCAGAGAGCCAAAACTGACTAGGTTACTAAAGTAACCTGAATTACTGTCATGCTTGTTTCACTTACTCTTCACTCTGAAGGTAGGCTTTGAGAGTATGGTTAACACTTTAAGCTTTGTTATATTAATTTCCAGATACATTCAGTTATAGAAAATTAAATTTGTCTCATTTGAACTGATATTTCTGAATTCTGTTTTCAGAAAGATGTTTATGAAAACTGTGAATCTGTAAATGCAAATTCAACATGTGACAACATCGAATTTACCAGTGGGGGAAAAATTATCTTATATTTAAATAGTCTTTATATATTCCTTAATTCTACTGTATTATAAATGATTACATATACTAGGTACGTGACAAATTTATTTGTAGAAACATGACAAATAAACAATAGCTGACATATTTAAGGTCTGACGATAAACTTTCCCTTTCCTCTCAGCACATTTCCCATTTATAGAACACCAGTAGAATATAGACATGACAGTTAATATCTATGTATGTCTTAAATAGACATAAGCACCTGGCAGACTGTGGATTGTGTTTACTGAAGTAATGGATTCCTACCAGCTTCTGCTTGTAGCCAAATTTTCAGTCCTTTCAACAACATTCAGCTGGATCACATTATGAAAATATTAGAAAGTCATGAGCAGGTTACCTGGGTTGGTGCTTGAAAAGAAGGGTGGGGGAAACAAAAAAAAAATCCACACAGAAAATTTACTTTTATCTTTCACCTCCCCTACCGAGGATGGTACTATGGAATTGTTTCATAGCACATAAATTTCATCAGGACCAGGATCACCCTAGCAATAATAGGGAGAGTTGCTGAAAATCTGTGTTAAAAGTAAAAAGGAAAACACTAGCAAACACTATTGAAAAATGCATAATCTTTGCTTTAAAAAAGGATCAATGCAATGTTATAAATATATAATCATTATTTTCAATGGATCAGAAGTATTATGCTGGTATCCAGGCAAAATACATGGTAACTTATTTCTGAAGAACATACAGAATAATTCCATTCCTTCTGCATTTTTAAATAACCTGAACATAGATAAGGATACCAACACTCACAGTAAAAGGGATGGAGAAATCTAGTGAGAGGAAGAGAGATATAAAATACACATATACACATATTACTATATTGGGCAGAATATGAGGAAAACCTGTCAGTTTTATTTGTCTTCCTCTATTCTGGATGAGTATATTAAAAACACCACTGATTTTTACAAGAAATTCAGAATAATTTGGAAAATCCCAAGTGATTTCTGCAAGTGTATCAAGGTTGAAGAATTACTCATTGTTTGGAAATTTCTAAATTATCTAGATAATGGGCTTATGAAATGTTACACTGTCAAATATTTAAAAGAATAGATGCATTTGCAGTGAATCAGCTGTGATTCAATGCAAGTAGATGTGGAGCTCTTCACTGAAAATAATGCAACAGGGCAAAAAATGAAGAACTATTCAAAAATTGGAAAACTTGCAAATCTGAAACAAAAGCAAATATGGAAACTGATTTTGCTTCTTGCATGGCATGTTGTGAAATCTTCCAAGAAATCATAAACAGACTATCATTTAGCAAATTATTGATAACAGATCTGACCTGACTGAAAACCCAGGGACAGGTTGCCATGGCCAACTCTACAGGGATGCAAAAAAGAGGCAGAAAAACAAGACGCATAAAGAAAGAGTTTTTCCCGTCCTAGAAAAATCACTTACAACCGGAGGGGTAGCACCCTGAAGAAAGCCATCTGCAATATATTGAAGACTTACCTGTGGTTTATCATCCCTGTCTCACAGGCCTTTCTTTATCTCAGCCTGATTTATGTATCTCAAGGAAGCATATATTTCGCTGTCACCTTCACAACAGGAGGCATTAATGCAGCTGTCATGACACCTCCTGAGAAGCAAATGCTGTTCAGCAGCAGGTCCATACAAAATGGGATTCTTCAAGTTTTGGAGGTGTTTGGGGCACAATTGGCTGGAAGGATTACCTTTCCCTATGGCTAGATTTCCATGTAGGAAAACCAGAGAAGATAATTCACTTAAGAATAGCTATTGCTTAGAGTCTCCCTTGGAGGTATAATCAGCAAAGCAGAAGCTGTGAGTATAAATTAGCTCCTGGGTCTCTGGGAGCCCTCAGCGTCCATTGTTTACAGCTCACTTGTCCTTTCCAGAAGCGAGGACAATTTTAGGAAGTTTGTGTGACAAAAGCCTGCGAGTGGGCTCCTGTCTTCTTTCATTCCTCGATTCCTTCTCCCATCCCTTCTAGTTTTTCCCTATCAAAGTAACAGAGGAAAAAAAGAGCATAATATGTCCCTTGGACAATATTTCAGTTTTTCCACTACACTATTTAATAATCGTTGCATTTCTGAACCAAGAAAAGTCGTCAGCAGACTTTGCAAGCTTTGTATCCTCCTCTTTTCCTCTGTATCTGCAAACACTTTACTCGCTGGGTTAGGAAAACAGCTTGTGCTCTAGCAGCTATCTCACCAAGGCTGCTATGCTGTTGCCAGAGCTCATGACATTGGAGCTGCACACAGCCACAAAGACACCAGACTGTCAGCTTTCAGCCAGTTCTGTGTTCTGTGCTCACATAGAGTGACCTCGTTTGAGCTATTGGAGCCTGAGTGGCCCACTGAAGAATTAATTTGGAAGGAGTCTCAAGGCATGCACAAGGCAGAGGACATTATGGAGCAATTTTGTTTGTTGCTTTATTTAACCGCACAGAAGCATTCAAGAACTGGCACAGTACTGTCATTTTCAGAAAAGTCTCGTCAGCATTTACTGCCCTTTGATCCAATTCTTTTTATTTTCTTTCCCTTGAAGCTCAGCTTGAAACAAATGGCTTCTTTTTTCCCCAGAGAAGTTAGTTCTCAGCCACTGAGAGTGGCAGCCAATCTCAAAACCTGCTTTCTGTTGTCTGAGAAAAGGCCAGTCTGATACACAACCTACCTGGTCAGGCTTCCTGCTCTGAAGAGGATCTCATCAGAGCAGATGAGAAAGAGCCTCTGAACCTCTTTATATTGTACTGAACTTTAGGCTGGGCAAGATGAACTGACCCAAGCATAACTCAAGAGCAGCCTCAGAGTTGCTCTTCATCTCAAGCAGCTACCGAAAATGCCCACACAGTGCTCTGGATTTTCATAAAGGAAGAAATAAAACACAAAATGCTTTACACACAGAAATTAACTATAGGTCTCAGGACTTATCAGGTAATTAATCCTGGCATTGATTTCTACGTAGTGACAACACCAGGTTATACATTTCTATTTAACATTTCTTAGTTTTGAGGTAAACGTTTGCACTGTTTTGTCCCAAGATCTGATTTCACAAGCTGAAACTGGCCCACTTGTTACCCACTTCATCTGTTAAGTCAGGCAGCCCACCCTGTCAGTAGGAAATGCTCTGAGGACTCAGTTTTGCTCTCCTGTATACAAATAAACTACAACTGTCTTTTCATTATGTTTTTCACAATACTTTAACCACACCACTGAAGATTAACAGGGTTGCACATGTGTCACCGATGGCATAATCTGAAGACAACCACACAGACGTAGGTTGGAGGAATAATAAAGCCTGCAGAGACTCCATTGCCAGCGATGAGACATGAAATGGAAAGAACCCAGGTTGACTGTCAAGAGCCTGGGGTGAATGTGCTGAGCAGGCTGCCATAAAAAAAAAAAAAAAAAAAAAAAAAACCACACGCAAAGAAAGAAAACAAAGAAGGAAAGACAACTGTATTTGTACTTGTAAGCTAAGCAGGTTTGAAGTGGAAATCAGTGAGCGTATCAAACGAGGAACCCTCCTGAGTCCCCTTCCCCTCTGTCCTCCAGGGCAGTGCTGCACTTCTGGCTTTCCTAAGACTGTAAATTTCTAAATGAGACTACATAGCTCATTTGAAACCAGATTCTCATTTGGGATGATGTTCTGCATATTCAATACAATGTAACATTCAGTCCTTGTGAACAGATGATTCCACTTCATAAGCCTGAATAGCAAGCTTGGGTGTTTTGTGTATACATACTTTACAAGCTGCAATATTTTTTTTTTTCATGCAATAATTAAATAAAAATATTGTAGATTTTTTTTTTTTATAAACATTTTGCAACTATGTGTCTGGCTCTTGTGTCCTTGGCAAAGCCAAATTTTGAATCACAGAATATTAACTGATTTTCCAGAAGCAGTTTTAAACAACATACTGTAATCACTTCTCTACTGCCTTGGTCTTTCATTTTCTCCAGAAATTAAATACAGCAGTGTATCTTTAATGTTTATTATGGAAGAAATTTAACTCATTCAGATATAAAAATACTTTGAGCTTTGCTATTATATGTATAATGGTACACTAGATAATCCAAATTCAGGCAGTAAATGTGATGCTATAAAACATATTTTATTGTGAGAAACCTGTACTTCTCAGATGTAACTTCAATTTAATATCTGTTTTAGCACTGTAGTTTACCGAGCTGTATTTTCAGACAGTTACCAGTAGCTGTAATATCTGAATACTTAAACCACTAACGCTTTCTCTGTGTAACAGCACACACAGGAACACACTAGTTTTTGTTTATTAGTCTAGGTAGATACATACAGATTCAGCAAGTATAATAACACTATGTACAGCACCAGTGTGGCTCCAAAAGGGATCTTAATGTACCTGGACAGAGATATCCATTTGAGATGACTGCAACATGACTGCTATTTTACAATAATGCTGGACACTCCTCTTAGGTCACTGTAACACCATAGTGAATTTGTTCTTGTTATTTATATGAAAACAATTGCAAATCAGGCAATAATGAACATTCATTTGCATGAAAACAGATAGTAGTTTTACCTAGACAGCCTGCTGACTCAGTAGGTCCAAATGAACTTTGCTTGTATGCACACACTCTGACACCAGTTCTTGAGGATGTGTTCTCCTTCCGCCTCCTTAAACCAGACGGCCTGAGGAAATACCATTCCTTTTTCAAGGATGAGGTCAAAACAAAGCAAGGGGATTCACTCCATCAAGGGATGCGGGTATCACAGCTCTGAGCAACAGCTAGCATTTAAGCACCCTTCCACTATACAGGATCTGAACAACTGAATTGGCATGGTGGTTCCCTGTACAGTGCAACAGAAAAAATAGCAATGCTCTCAGAAGGTCTACATCATTAGGCCCTGTAGTGAGTAACACAGAGCTGAAGGCTTTAACTGGGAACCTTAACTGTGCTTGAACACGAGAAAGATACTGACGGACCCAGCCATGCTGAGCGCCAAAACATATCGGGGCAGGTCCAGAAACAGACTTTCAGAACTTGTGAAACTTTTATTCCATAGACTCTGCAGCAGCAGAGATTTCGAGAGGTCTGGAATTAAACACTACTGAGTATTTTGACAGATCTCACTACAGTCTTTTTCAAATACCTTTCTCTTGTGGATTTTCCCTAAATTCTTATGTCTTTCTCTCCTGTAGCATCTCCTCCTCAGGCTCCCCATCTGTAAAATGAAAGGGATTGTCAGTCTATGGTGCTGTTACTGCCTAAAAAAGCACTGTACGTTAGCTACATGTGTATGATAAGTAAGAGTGGGTTAGATCCAAGCCTTGCTTCCCTGTGATGAACTTAGACACAACTCACCAGTGTGATGAACAGAAGCGAAACTCTGCTCACCTGAGAAGGTAAAATCAGAAACTGTCCAGGTTAGAAATTTCAGGTGGACTTCAACTTAATCTAAAGGAATGTTTAGCAATTGTTTCAGTGAAGTTCAGAAAGTTTGGATCTAGAACTGCATTCCAAATGTGTTTGTGGGGTTAAGCACAGGTGTTCTCTGTTGACCAGAGTTCTTAACAGTTTATATGTTGCCAACCCAATAATTTCCCAGAGCAAGCTGACAGGCTGGTCCATCCCATGAAGAATCTGCCCATCCTGCCAGGGTTGCACAAAGCCTCCTGCTTTGATTTTCCTTTCCAGCCTCAGCCAGTTAGTGGCCAACAGCACTAAGGTTTGTAGGCATTCTTGCTTCATTTCCATCCCCTGCGGGGAAAAGCTCAGAGGAACATTATTCTATTGAGACAAGCAGAAGTAAGACATCTCCCTCCTCCTGCTGCCCACTTTCACACTAGGGAGATGCTGGCTGGCACAGGAGACTGGAGGCCCCTCCAGCCAGAGGGACTGGCTGCCTGTCTTTGAACCTGTTTGCCACCAAGCAACCTACCTTTGTGCACAGTGCCTCTTCTGTTTATTTTTTAAAACACTGCCCCTTTACTAGTTTTAAAAGCATACCCCATATGCTTTTAAAGGATCTGACATCACACGAATTAGTCTGCAGCTACAGAGTTAGTACATTAAAATATCAATGGAGTATCACTCTAGCAGTATTTGAATTTCAAAAACATAATTGCAGAGTAACCTGATATCTGACTCCCAGAAGAGTTAACATCTCTGGTAAAAATTGTTTCGCTATTAGTTATTACAGTTTTCATCAGATTAAGATGTATCTTCAATACATTCACACTTGCTCTAGTTTAGTTGATTTAAATTTTAGTATAGAAGATGAGTAATAAGGATTTAAACTACATGGTTTTCAAATTGGAAAAATGATTAACTTAGTTATCTGACTAGTTTTCACTTTGAACTATATAACAGTATGGCAATATTTGATTTATTACTATAGCTATCAGTACTTTGTACTGCAAGTAACATAGGAGTGTGGACAACCAATTTAAATGTATTCATATTTTCTTTTCAATCTTTCTGTAGATTAAAAGAACTATATAAATTGATACAGTTCATACTTCTTTCACTAATCTTTAAGATCAGGGGAAGGGAGGTGCCTACTTATAATGTATATGTGGGGAAAAAAAAGCTTTCAGAATTTAGGATCTCGTCACAGATTCCTGACCTGACTTGTACAGTTGCTGAAATTAGGCCTTTATAGACTAAGAATATTGTGATCTTAGGATGAACTTGTGAGAAGATACCAAAATTCAAGCATGTATACCAAAAAGAATGATCACAGATCTCTTTCAGAACAAAATTCATTGGCCTGCTGTATTAAAATGCAATCTGGTAATATACATAAGGGACAGGGAGAAAATGGATGACACCTACAGTAATCACTGAAAAACCTCACTGAAATAAGAACAGTTTAATATTGGAGCAGCACATTTCTAATTTCATATTACTTTCTTAGTATCTTTGACTAAATATTAAACACTGTAATTTAGACATCCTCAAATATTTGCTTGCAATATGAACAGCAGACTATATACATTGCAGAAACTGAATTAGTTCACAACATATTTGATTAAAATCACAATTCTGAATCTAGCATTTCCCACAGCTGCAAAGCAGATATTTTAAATAACGTGATTTAAATAAGTATAAGAAGAAACATTCTGGCAATGGGAACTTTGCAAATACTTCTGGTAGGTACCACTATGCATACGTTTCCAAGTTAAGAAACAATCAGTGCACTGCCAAACACTGTACCGAAGTGAAGGACCCCATGGTCCTTCTTGTCTCTAGGATGAATGTACGCACATACAGCAACACAGAAGTAAGAGCCAAAAACCCTAGAGTAGCATTCATTCAACATTAAAGCACAATTCTACTCTAAATGGAGTGCCTTTTTACTTAACTGAGCTACTTTCCACATAAACTCAGAGACAAGGCTGATTTCTCTAGTAACTACAATAAATGACTATTCATTTTAAGTCCTACTAGCACTGCAAAGCTAATAGAGTCATAGAAAAGTGGGCTGGTTTCAATTTTGGCTTACCAGCATTAGCATAAACCTAGCTCTCACTGCAAAATCTTCATGACTGATAAGGCATAAAACAGAAAAGGCATAGCTTTGGCTTTCAGACTACAAAGCTTCCAAAGACTTGCTACCATCTCTTTTCTTTTGTTTCTGACAATCAAACATATTTAATACAAAGTTACTGTGAGCAACACATATGCAAGCACACACCATTTTGATACTACATAAAGGCAGAATTACAGTTTGAGATGAAGAACAGAAACATAAAAACCTCAAGCAATTTCAGACATAAGGCTACTCTCACTGCTGATATAGTCTCTTCTCATAGGCTGTGTATTTTAGCAAGTGCTCAACACCCCCTGATTATTGATGGCATTTCTGACATGAACTACCAAAGCCTAGTTTCATAATTCTGCTCTCTGCTATCTTCTGCAGCATTTTCAGAATTTAACTGACCTAAAAATGGCTAGGATCCATACCTTATGCACGTTACTGAAAATGTAAAAAAGAATTCCACTAAAAATAGTACTCATGGAGAAGCTAGTATTAAAGATAAACAAGGCAAAACAGGGAAATACTGCCTCCACTGAACTCATCAACTTTATAAAGCCAGGATCTCATCCCTTTTCTTAATGCCACCGTAGCAATTTCTTAGCTGGTTTATCAGTGTGGAAACTCAACATTTCCTTCACGTTCTACAGCTAGGACTGCTAGCACTTGGCATTCTCTGGACATTAGATATTATCTTACATTATTCCAGTCTGAAGAGCTGAACAAAACATAATAGCACCCCTTAATCTGTTAATTTCTCTTTGTTTTATTAGCTTGCTAATATTTTATTGCACTGGATTTACGCAACAGGTTGAGGAGGTATTTTCAGCCTGGAAAAAAATGAACATTTTTCAAGTTGGTAACAAGCTGAAGAACTCTGAGAAACTGACCTCACATGTTATATATTACACGTTAAATCAGCTGCAACAACATTAGCTGCTAGGAAACTAGTATATACTTCAAGAAAAGTCATATTGACTATCATTGTTCATGTACAACACACCTGAAGCAATCCAGTGTTCATAAGAATCCCCTGTTGAACAAAAGTGGCAGGCAACAGAAGCCCTACCTAGCATGCTGCACTGTAAAAGGAGAAGCTAATTCAACAGTGAGAAAATAAAAGCTAGTTAACAACTTCCTCTATGAGACTAAAAAATATACAACAGGTCTGTCAGTATGAATTTTCTGAGTCACTAAACAAGAATATCTCAGACTGCATGAGAAGCACTAAGGTTAAGATACTGAGCAATGCATACATAATCTGCTCTGTCTTCTCCATCGTGACCATAGCAGGACTCTTTCTCCTGCAGAGACCTCCTCTTTCCACACTGGCTTATCCATGAATGGTAAAGTTAGAGATTATGTCCTCAGCCATGCCCAGGACTAGCTGCAGCTGCCACTGTAGCTAGTAGCTTCTACTACTGTTTGATTCAAGACAAAGCATTAGAAGAGAAGACTCTGACTTGGGTACACATACAGAAGAAAGCAGATCTAAGTAGCATGTGTTGGCATGTTCACTGTGGTAGGATCCTGCTGCCTTATGTAAGAGCTCCCAGGGCGCTGCAGGATTTCTGTTCTTCTACTTAGCACGCTAAGACAGGCTGTACTCACACGTGCTTTTTGCTGGGTAGGTTTATACAGCATCACAGCAGCTCTTCTAACTTCTTGTCCCGTACCAAGTAGTAGAGAAAGCATCCTCATCACTGTTGGCATAACTTTCGCCTACATTAAGCTTACAAATCTGTGCCAGATAGCATGGAAATTACTTTTTGGGTTTTGTTTGTTTGGGTTTTTTTTCTACAAGGATTTCCCTCAGGGAACATTTCCTAATGTAAATACAATTGCCATGCCATAATAATTAGGTGTGGTATACAGCTAGCGCTTAAAACATGCAAAACTGTGTGATGTGAAAGTGACCATGATGGCATAGTTCAAGATAAAACTAATGGATGCTTTCTGCAATTTGAGGTGAAGAGTGCAAATTAATAGAAAATTGTTTAAAATATGTGTTCTATGGTACTTCATCTCAAGCTACAGCAGCAGTTTGATAAATTTGCTATTTTTAACTGTCACAGAGCAAAAGACCTCCTGCACATCTGTGTGTTAAGTCCTGTATATTCAACAGAATTTTACCCCATGTATTCTGCAACATTTTTGTGTTGGAAAACGTGGACTTGTAAAATTAGTATCTTCAAAAATTCTAATGTACCCTGCAGCCAGACCATAACACATGGCATATCTGAATTCCTAAAATTCGCAGCTTGAAAATTTCTCTGAATTGAATAATTAGATACCATTTTGTACGCCTGCTACAATGCTTTGCCCACGAATTTCTTTTAAACCACTGTGAGATTCAAACAAGAATTTGACACAGAAAAAAAAAGTAGTAACTAGTAACTCTTCTGAGTAATTTAAGCATGTCAAAAATATAAATCGTTGCCTTACTTTTTTCTTTTTATGATTTGCGACATAAGAATGGATTACAACTACATTATATTCTACTTTGGTTATGATTTATGTCATTCAAATGAAGACAGAACAAGAAAGAATGAAAACCAATTCTATTGTTCAATGTAAACTATTTGCATGATAGTCTTAGAAAGGAAATTAATAGAAAAAATGTATTTTAAAGTACAAGTCTAATAATGAGAATTGGAGCCTTAATGGAAAAATCATAAATTTAACTAATTTATATGTAGTTTTGGTACAATTATTTAATTCTCCATTCTGCAACTTCTAAGAGCAACCGAAATATGATGACCTTGAAGTTCTCAAATGACAACTAGGATTTCTACCTTTCTTCTTCATTGTTACAGTCAGTGTCATTACAATTAATTTATCTGGTGCCATTTTCCAGTCTAGTTATAATTCTTGTCACAGAAATGAAGAATTTGAAACCTTTTGCAGATCATTTTTAACATTCTGCATTTGGTTTCATTGGTAATTCCACCTCCACATCCATCTACAGGCACAGTCTCATGAATACATATGTAAAGGTTCACTGAGCCAACCAAACGAAATATGGAATATTAACAAGATGAAATTTCTTTGTCCTTGCTGAATGACATGTTTCTACGTATCACTAGTAGACATACCAATTCTTATAAATCATGCCTTGACATACATAAGATGGAAAACAGCAGAAAACCAGAATAAAATCATGGGTGTGCTTTTAAAGTAATGTTAGAGTCATTCTTGGATGCCTACAAGTAGAATTAGATCATGATACGTATGTAAGATACAGCCATGTAAGAGATTCTCTCAATACACTATATTTTAACAGTAGAATGATGTGCTCCAGATAACTTCACATCCCAAAAGAGCACAGGCTCTGAAGTCCGTGAATTCTAGAGATAACTGTGACCTCTGCACATTCCTATGTGTACCCCAGGCTTTAGGTTTGAGCCTCACAATGAGCAGAGTTGCTTGGCAGCACTAAGAAAACCCTTAAGAACTTTCCTCAGTAACTTCTGGGTGATCTGCCAACATCTCAGCCGTGTTGCCAGGCAGTTACTACAATACCAGGTCTTGTATTGTTACAGCGTTTGGAAAGCCTTGCATCTGAAAATGACATATATCAGCACCATCATCTTCTTGTTATGCTTGTCAATGTATTTGAGAAATTTAGATCCTTGAGGAAAATCAGTAACAATATCAATAAATTAATGACTCTTCTACCCTATACAGTGCAGAGATCCTAGATACTGTGTTTCCATTCTGCTATATACCCAACTGATACAATACATAGCAGAAAGAATACTTCATATTTCTCATAACAGACTGGAAGGCATTTATTACCTTAGCTGCAGGGATGTACTGCTGTGAAAATACCATTTCCAGATCTAGAAGGAATGCAGATGATGACGGATCAAAACTATGATCCCCATTTCATCACACAATATGGCCTTATTCATAATGTCATCATAAAACCATCATTCCATGAATTGTGCCATACAGACAAAGGTCAGTAAACATACAGTGTTTGTCACAGAGACTGTAAAGATTTCTTGAAGTGACTTTTCCTTCAAGTGTTACGAAGTTTCAAAAATACACGAAGAACAAAGGAAGAGCTCAAAAGCAAGAGGATTTTGCACACTTCCTTTGGCAGCAAAAGCCATGCAGTCCTGGCAGAGACCCCCAAAAAAGAGGGACTGGACTGCTCCTCCTCGTACCACGTTGCAGCATTGCTCTCGCTCTCAGTGCTGTGCACAAGCACTCTGTGGTGGCAGCAGTCACAACCTAGCAGGCAGGAGGGAGAACACTGGACACTCTCACCATATCATGAAGCTTTGAAATGTGTGTCAACATGGCAGGTGCTACCAGGAGAAGGCTCACAGTCTTTTATATTGCCAGTGAATTTGCGGTAGCACTATATGCTTCAGCTAAACCTCTTCTTGCAACACAGAGGTGCACTGTGCCCCTTTTTTTCTTGTGGCACATAATGTCTGATTCACTTCAAGTACAGAATTGGTAACAGACTGCAATGAAATATCACAGGCAAGATCCTAACCTTTTTCCCTCTAACATGCATTTATTAGGTATATATAATATAGCAAACATAACACTAAGACACTGGAAAATGCAAAATGTAGGCAGACTGTGCTACCCATGTGCATCTGCTCTAAATAAAAATTTAACTGCCTGAGGACAAACTCTCTTAAGAGGACTTCTGCTTAACTCGCCACACAGTGGTCAATGCTCAGATAAATGGGCAGCCAGTCAGCATTTAGTTTCCTTCCCTTTGCTTAATGTGTGGCCTCAGGCTTCCTTTACTAAGCACTATTCTGCTCTGAATATAGATTCTAAATGTCAGAGTGATTCATGTCCTTTTATTCATTTAAGCAAACAAGGAATTGCATATTGACATCTGGGGAAAAACCACACCAGTGTCCCTCATAATTTTGGCTCATGATTTTTAAAATGGGCATCTACACTGAGAACCAGTAGCTTCAAGAGATTTTCTCCTATTTTAGTATAACTAATAAGTTACCCATGTCTTCTGTCTGTAAGAGAGGGACTTTTGTAACCTTGCTCATTTTTCGTTTCACTTGTAACTAGTCTAAGGGATCTATGCAACTGCATAATACTTGCCAACGTGCATATGGGTCCTAAAACACACACAATTCTGCTATTCCAAAATTTCATAAATTTATTTTAGTGTTTTTCCACCATCCCTTTTTACAGCAGTGCAAAATGAAATGACACACAGCATGTAAGAAATCAAACAAAAAGGCGTATTTTGTATCATAAACTAGACTTCATAGATATCTGTAAATGTTTGAATATTTTTATTTTTCTACTTAAAATGCTCTTGGTTTTATGTCCAAGTCAAGACATAGCTTCAGTGCTATCAATGAGTCAAAGAAGCATTTGCAGTATCTCTGCTGCATTATGAACTTTTATTTTATACATGTGCAGATCCATTCATCTAGTCATCTACAAAACTAATATAACTAATGTTTGCCATTTTTCATTCTATCAGAGGTTCATGACTTATTCAAAGCTATTTTACAAAAATATTTTTTACTTCTACTCGGCCGATAACTGCAGAATGTAAAGAAAACAATATGAATTTAAATTCAAACAGAAGTTTCTAACAGAAACAACATATATTGTTGGACTGCTACTTAGAAAAAAATAGATTTACTGATATGTGAGATTCATACATTATTCTATTTTTCTTCTTAGCAATGACATAACAGAGAATCATAGGCTGGGAAGTTTACCTTTCTTTTCCGTTGCCACATATTATTTCTGTACCTCAAACCACAGCGTAGTGTTTAAAAAAATACAGTAGAGTAGCTGTGGCAGATAATATTGTATCTGTATGCTATCCATTTTCAAGAAATACCATCTAGATGACTGAATTTGGATCTAGTTTGGGGAGAAGCCAGGATATTTACAACACTATCAGTTTTAAATGCAGTTATTTTTCTCTTCCTTTGTTTATAAAAGCATGCAGATTTATGAGAAGAAAAAGCTGTTCTGAATGTGATGTGTTTGTATTCAACAAGATGGTCCATAGTGACTTGGACTTTCAGACTTCTGGATTGAATTTCAGCTGTGTCTCAGAACAACAACAGATTATCCCAAAAATAATTCTACCTTCATCCGAAGTCTATCAGAACAGACAACTCAAAATGCTTTTAAAAGCTAGGCTATTATAACAACTTTATAAAATGCCAATCTACCAGATGGAGAACGAAAATCCTAGCAAGAAAATAATGGGATTATTATGTAACTTTAAACTATGAAGGCTTCCTCATAGAAAAAAAATCTGTTGTATGCATATGTTTCACAGAAGAAGCTGCACATCTGTGCACGTGTGTACATATGTGTACAGTATAATAGTTCAAGATTCTTAATTTGAGAAAGTTTTTTCAGCAAAACTGATTTTTTTCATGTTCATGTAGGTTTTATTGAAGTTCTGTGGAAAAAAAATATAAAAGCAAAAGAAGCGTTCTGTTAACACATGAATTATTTAAGTCTACTTTCTTACGAGTTTAGTCTGCTGGTTGCTTATTTCAGTGTCAAAGGTCTGGCTAACGTCTTTCCAACTGTTAAAGAATAAAAAGGTATCTGTCAAAATCCAAAAAGGCATGAGATGCAACCTCTCTTTTAGCTAGGGAATTTCTGAGAGGGAACAATGACTGTCCTCTATTCAACAGTCATTGTATCCTTTCTCAAACCTGACTGAAAGCAGCTAAGAGTTTCCAAAGCTAGCAGCTGACAGAGGGGGAAAGGACTGATGGGAGCACAACAATAGGGTCACACAGACAGACGGACTCCTTCCCTTCTTCCATCTCCCCTGCCCTTCCTTCCTTTTTTCCATCTCCTTTGCCATTTCCCATGTGATTGCATAGGTCTAGTTTCCCTAGGAAACTGTGCTAAAAAGTCTGTCAAAACATAAATATCAAGACTTCTCCTTCCCTTGTGAGAAATGCTTAGTTTTATGGCTTAATGAACTGCTAGAAGGCAGCTGGGTGGTGTTATTTTCTGTTCCACAGATGAAAAAATAAACATCACAAGCACCTTTGTTTTTTTCCCCCACCAGCAACTCCGGAGTGAGAAAATGCATGAGAAGAATTTCACTTAATGGTAAGAGACATTGTTATGATCAAGAGAAGATAAAACTTTACAGTTAGAATCCAAGGAGGAACATTTTCCCTTCTCCTTAACACTTCAGTTGTGCCTATGCTCCAAACTAAACACTGCCAGGGCAGGGGCTTGGGCAGAGACTGTGGCATACAATCACCTCTTCTGTTACACTGGCGCAATGTCTACAGCCTTATTTTGGCCCCTACCAATTAGCGCTTTCCAAAACAGCTCCTGAGCACAGGTCAGGCATTAGCAGAGTCCTGGGACCGTTCCCCTCAGGCAGCCTCAACGCAGCCATCCTGTTTGAGAGGTTAAGAGAGTGCAGCTCCATGAACTTGTGTGATATCGTGCCTTTTGGCTTCTGGGTGCAAAATAGCCTGAATTAATTTTTTTTAGAAGTACAGATGTAGACTGCAAGTTCAGCTCCTAAGGCTGCAGAGATGCCATAACTAACACACTGTTACAAAGACCTCTTCTACTACAGGTCAAGTAGAGCAATTTGTGCTCCACTGACTTCTGTTTTGGAAGGATGTTTTAAGCAATAGATGCATTACTGAAATTTCAAGCTCTCCTTCTGATACGGAGAAAAAAGCCCCCACCTGCGTCAATCAGGTACACATAACAAGACTAGTTGGTTTGAAACTTGTACTTATTTGAAACATATGAATTTTATGTACCATCTTAAACCATGGCTCCAGCCAAAACGTCAAATTATAGCTTCTCTTCATCATGTTTCTTTGTATCGGTTTATCATGAAATGCGCTTCACTTCACACCCTGTTCAAGTCAGAATCAGCACACTTCATGGTTTTTAAGTAGCTGCATGTTCATAATTTTTGGAGTAGGACAAGCATGTCAGTTCCCCATAGACAGTTAAGCAGTTTACTTCAGCTGAGTTGGCATCTGTTTTGGGTAGGATTGCAGATTAGTTGGAGGGTCTTAGTTTCAAATAAAATCTAACAATAGCAACTCGTACTCTGAAATGCAGCTGGTGGGGATTACTTCACACAGACCCAAAGAAGACATACTGTGTGTGCTATTAATCAGCTCCCGACCATCCCAATCCTGGATAAAGCAGGTGATTAAAAAAAAACACTGGCAACACAAGCAACTAGACATGATTCTAGTACAAATTGCATCTCAACAGAGAAGACTGAGCCAAAAGTCAGATTCTGCAAAGTAGGAAGGGTTTGTTGCTAGCACCTGGACGGGAATTCAGAACTTGGTTCCAGTCTAAGGGATTCTACATAGACCAGATCATGAAATTAATGATCACCCTTAATGATTAGAACTACAGATTCTCAGTATCATTTATATTATTTGTGGTTGTTGGTGGGGGTTTTTTGTGGGTTTGTTTTTTGTCTTGGGGAGGAGGGATGTTGGGTTTGGGGATTTTTTTAATGTATTTGAGGGTTCACAGATGCCAACATGGGGGAAATAAAAAAGAGCGCTATCAAAACCCTGCTAGCACAGTCGTTATCAATGAGACTTGGTACAAATGCAGTCCTCAGAATCAGGTACAGATGCAAAGAATCCCACAGAGTGAATAATATAGGAAACATAGCAATTGAAATTAGGTCCCCAAATTTCCATTTTAAGTTGCAAAATACAGCAGCTTAATATCAATGGACATCACCAATAGTATTTTGCATATTATTTCTGAAAACAAGCAAAAGGGATGGGAAACAACTAGATACATACATCCTGATCTATTTCCTGCAGTTCAAACAGGCACAGTTAATTAGTTGTGTGTAAGTCTACAATCATTTTTAAACAATTTATGGAAAGGTTCTCTGTGGGACATTACACAATGCTTCTCTTGATCAATATTATTAGGATTTTATAGCTATTAAAATTAAATTTTACAAGAAGATTTGTATGCATGCTCTCTAAGGAAATTTCAAGAAAATGTCTGGTCACTGTTAAATCAGATAAGGTCAATTCAGAGCAAGCTTAAAATGCACTTCTCTCTCACATTAAAACCAAATCCAAAATTGTCCAATCCAAACTCCTGGATTTATTTACCTAGTGTCTAAACACTGCAGTCAGCAATTAAAAAGACTAGGTTCTAAAAGGAAGGTGTAGTACTATAAGGCTTAATAATGTCTTGCCTCACAGAAACTGTGGTTCCTCCAAATGCTGAAAGTGAGACTATTCAAGAGGTACTTGAGGCTTAATAATGTCTTGCCTCACAGAAACTGTGGTTCCTCCAAATGCTGGAAGCGAGACTATTCAAGAGGTACCCGTATAGTGTTTGGCTACAAAGAAGCAATTCTCAGTGGAGACAGTATCAAAACAAACAGCACATTACATTTTTTCCAGAGTTCTTTGAACTGCGCAGAAGTACAATCATCACAATCATCAATACATAATTTCTGCAAGCGCACTTTTACAGATCTGTGAGATAACATGTTGAACTATAACATAGTTTTAAAGAAAATATTAATGCAGGTGCAGATTAATCAAGATGTTAGGCATGTTCTATACTTCTGAAAAGCACTAGGAACAAGCAATGGGGTTCGTATATCCCACAGATGAATTCAAACATCTAGCACTTTCTGCACATACTAAGTCAAAGCTGTTTTGAAATACAGACAATGGAAGAAGACTTCTTTATTTTTCCTAAATAATGCAGTATAAAATTCATAAGTAAAGAGAATAAATTCATTTTTAAGGACTGCTATTTCTAATATTTTGCCATTAGCATTCAAATACTGAAAATAAGAAATAGTAAAAGTTTGGATGCAGGATCTAAAAATAGAATGCTATTTTATTTCATTATCAGGACACTGAAAAGTTATAGATTAGTGCTGAAATAAAAGAAACAATTTCAGAAGATTTTTACTTGACATGGTTTACCAGGAACATTACAGAAACTCAGGTTAGGTGTCAGGATATCAGTGGAAATGCACTTCTTTAATGTACGCTCACATATGCCCTCTTGGCTTCACAAACGAATTATTCAGATATAAGACAATGAAATGCATATTCCAATGTCTTGGTCATTTCTCAAATAGACTTGCCAAAAATTTTGATCCATACAGACTCTTATTTCCAACAATATACAATAACAAATGTAGCAAACCTACCAACATCATGAAGTTCCACTGGTTTCAAATAGAATCACATTAGTTTAAGAATCCCCTTTAGCAAACTGAAGCATTTAAAGATATGGGAGAATTATTTGAACTAAAAGAGCCCTAAATTTAACTGTCAAACAGAACTTCAACACACCTAAATCTCAGGCTGATTAGGAAATTATGCTTGGATCTCTATTTACATCGGTTCTTTCTTTAACTTCTGCCTCTCTTGTTCTTGTCCTGTACTCAACTACAATTTTCTTCTGCTAAATAGCATGATGAAGTGTGCAGAAAGGCCAAATTTTTTTCAATGATGTAATGTAATTCAGTAAAAAAGCTGTTGCTATGCATTATGGAACCAATATTAATTCCCTTTTAAATCTTTTAAGGTACTGTTTTTTGATTAAGGATTTTTTTATTGTACTTTAACATTAAAACCTACCCATCTCTTCAGAAAAGTAGTTCCGTGAGTCAGTGGCATGAATAAACTGAGAAGGCTTTGCTCTGGAGGTGTCTTTTTGGGGTTTACTATTGTTATCTAATGCTTTCATCACAATGGCACATGGCAATTTACAACAGATAAAAGAACGGCACTGATCGAACTCTAATGGATAATGTCTGAATTTGCTGGAATGAGACAGATAGTCTGGTCTGTTTCCCAGAAAAATTCTTCCATTACTGATATTGTGATAATTTCCATTATTATAAGGAATTCATTTTGCTAAGGCAGTAAAAGTTCATCCCCGGAGCTATATTTATTGTCCACTTTAGTTTTGTTATTTCAGTTTAACACATTTATGTTCCAAGTGTAATAGTGTTTTTGAATTCATGCCCAGATAACATTATAAAAATTCATTTAACAGGAGGGCTTTCTTTTAATATCTATTATTTTCCAAAAACACAAATACAGCTCTGTCATTTTACTTCTCTAATCACATGTTACTAAATTATATAAAGAAAAGTAGAGAGATAAATGTGATGTGGCTAAAAGAAAGTGATTGTGTAGGTATGATAGAGAGGAGTGTCCTTACCACCTACTACCTAAACTGAGAAGTCAAGATAATGACAGAAAATAATGACTCTATAAGTCTGGTTGGTTGTCTAAGAACTCCACAAGAAAAGACGAAAGAAAAAAGAATCTATCACTAAGAAGGGCACAGAAGAAATTCATTTCAGAGTTTTGACAACAGTTGTATCATGATCAATTTTGAGCATACTACTTTACCAGCTTCTGAACTACTTACACTAAATACAGCTCAACTCACGTGCATATACGGAAAAACTGACCAGAACTTCTACATTTTCAGCTCCAGGTCACACAGTACTTCAGGGGGAATTTTTCTTTTTTACTTGCAGACTCCCAATGGAAATGGAAACTTTCACTAGCAAAATATGAAAGCATCAAAATCATTTACACACTTTTAGTACTTTTTTACATTTTAATAGCTAGCATATATGACTAAATAGAAACATCAGACTAGCTAGATTTTTTAAACAAAAAAAAGAAAATGGTTGTCAAAATAGCTCAAAAATACAGCATGTTTCATACAGAAATATTGGCATGTTATCCCAGCGATTCATTTAGAGACAAATTGTTTTAGTCGTTAAATGTATTTATTATATTCATAACACTTATATACAATGTATGTCCATGGATTACTGCACTCAACAATTTTAACCTCGAACTCTCCCTCTGCATCAAGTTCTACATGTCATCTTCCCTTATGTATTGAACTGGAGTGAATTTGATAACATGGCAAAGTCTCATGAATACTAAAGCAAATCAGAGAATGCAGCCCACTTCTATACTCTTTTAGCCGTATTTTGTAACATTGCTATAAACTCCTTATTCTGTTTGGATTAAAATGCAATTTGAAAATGTACCAGTCCACTAGAATTAGCTTTTCTCCCAAAATCTGTGCCTCCCCGCTGACATTGCATGATTTAGCTGGCCTTCTTGGATGGAAATACTAATGCCCCAACCTCAACCTTGCTTCATGGACGAAATATCACTCTTCTTCCTCTCACCTCGAAGCTCATTGTTTACAGAAACTGCCTGAGGTCCCTTTCCCTCAACACCAGCCAAAATCCATTCGTTAACAGAAACTCCTCTTGACAGTCTGCAATGATCTTCTCCTTTCCAGTCTCTGATTCATTACTAGATTTACATACCCTCTGACCTGTCAGTCACCCTTAACATTTTTCTACCTCATTTATACTTCTTTTCATTCTTTCTTTTGCTAGCCTGACTTCTCTCACCTCGCCTTTGGCTTGTTTTCTGTTTATGGCCCTGACTGTTCTTTTAATTCTTATTTCACAGAGCCAGTGTCATTGCCCCTCCAGCATCTCATTGGGCTCAATCTTTGATCGAGCACTTTCTTCTTCTTCATACCTTCTGTTTTGGTAATGTCATCTGCCAATCTAAATTCAACTGACATCTCTAGATCAAGACTTCCCGGTTTACCCTGAATCACAGATGTCTCCAGATAATTTTCTCTGTCTTTGCCTTCTCACATGGATGACTTACTATCATCGCTAAATTAGAAGAGATTTTATTTCTCTTTTTTTTTAAAGTGTCATAGACTAAGATTGTTAATATGCCACCTTCGCTAAAACCATCAAAACTCTCATGATCTTTGCTTCTGATTTCTGCACCATCCTTTTTTTTAGTATATTAGACTTTTTTTCTGTTGAAATCCTTTCAGAATTCTGCCATTTTTCTTTAGATATTAGACTCATAGAATGTTTTGGGTTGGAAGGGACCATTAAAGGTCATCTAGTCCAACCTCCTTGCAATGAGCAAGGACATCTTCCACTAGATGACGTTGCTCAGAGACCTGTCCAACCTGGCCTTGAATGTTTCCAGGGATGGGG
>Ga0181612_176049_pt1 | contig 24481 bp, 16 predicted proteins | sample HoacroProtozoa21_FD_119630 | JGI IMG/M metagenome (GOLD analysis project Ga0181612, IMG submission 119630) | Hoatzin crop microbial communities from Cojedes, Venezuel. Combined Assembly of Gp0051906, Gp0051904, Gp0051908
ATGATGAAAATAAAAATTATATAATAAATACTTTAAAATTTTAAATATTTTTAAAAAAGATATTTTTTTTACAATTTAAAAATAATTTAAATTTTTAAAAATAATGAATTAAAAAATGAATTTAAAAATCTTGAAGATAGAAAAAAACAAATACAAAATATAATAAATGAAAAAGATAGTTCTAATATAGATATATCATTATCAAAACAAAAAATTAATAATTATGTTATAGAAGAAGTTTCTAATAAATTAAATATTAATAAAAATAATGAAAAGAATAATTTTTTCTCTCCTATTGTAAATCAATTAGATGAAAAAAATTCTCCTTGTCAAGGATACAAAAAAATTAATTTTAAAGATATTTTAATAGCTATGATTTGTTGTAATAATAATACAAATTATAAAAGGAAAATAAATAAAGTAAAAAATTTAGTACATTTTAGAAGAGGAATAATTAGTGAAGAAAGTTTATTTAGCAGTTTTTATATTATATCAGCTTTTCAAAAAATATTAATTCCAAATTTAAATTGAAAAAATTAAATATTTTTATGTTTTTAATTATTATGTTATTTTTTTGTAAATTTTAATTCTGTCAACAAAAATATTTATTTATTTAACTTTAATTTGCTAGATATATGTAATATTTCGAGGGAGAAATCTTCATTTTGGGGAAGGAATATTAAAAATATCAGTTCACCGCAGGAGTGAAAAATGATGAGTTATGCCTGACTATTTTGAAAATAAGTCATGAACATCACTCAGAATTTTCAGTGACTATTCAAATTTACCAACTTATATTAGTGACTTTTCCATTTTTTCTTGCTATATTAAACACTTGGCGATGTCTGTGGTGTACTTTATGAAATTAGTATCTTTAATATTTTTAACAGTTAAACTGAAGAATAGCAGAAATGAGACAATATCATTTACGTATCTTGAAAATATAACAGCTGCTATCTATGATGTCCATAATGACATCTATTGTGGTGACTGCCATAGTTTAATTGCATTTTCACGTTTGTTTGTTTGTTTGTTTTTAAACCAGGAGTTTTATATCACTCCATTTTAGGCACCTCAGTGAACCAACTAGATTTTGCAGGCTCCCTACATAGTCAGTAAAAAAGATTAGTCTTATCTATAAAATTATATGGAACAAAACCCTGGGACTGCACTTTTGAGTAACATTTCTCAGTTGGCTGCTATGGGCATACAGAGTCAGCCCATGGTAATTATGTCAGATTCAGACTTCTCTATATGTATGTATTCTTCCTCTAGGTAATCTACCATCAAGCAGACCTTGTTGGACAAAATGTTATGGTAACAATTATTATCTTTTTGTATAGGATTAAGCTCACATTTACATCAGCTTCAGAGGCAGCTCAATTTAATAAGGATTGACAACTATCAAAATCTCTTACGATGCCAGCATTTCTGAAGATTTGTTTAAAAATCTTCATTTAAGAAAATTTTATCTGAGTGCAAGCCATTCTTCAGAAGGAATGTTTTTGATGATATAGTTTTGGTAGCCAGAATCAGAATTAATCCTACAGGAGGTAATGATAATTTTTACTATGGCCAAGAAAATAAAAGATTATTACATTTTTAAGAGATGCTAAACTAAAACACTTTGATAAACTTGTATATCTTATATTTTATAATATTATGCAATAAACAAATATTTTATAGCAGCAGTATTGTTTACATTTAGATATACCATAAAGAATTAATAAAACAAGTAAAACCAAACCCATTTCTGCTACGGACAATCACAGAAAAACAAGGTATTCCAGTAGTGCAGAATATACAATTGTCAAGAAACTGCATAACCTTGGATTTTTCTACTGTAAAACCAGGTGCAATTATTAACCATAAATTCATCTGAGTCAGATATTTTGGCCTGAGGCACACACAGACTCTTCAAAAACATCCTGTTCTGATACCTGATGTAGAGTCAGGAGCAATCTCTCTTCTGACAAATTGTTTCCAGCTTTTTTGTAACTGCTCACTGCATTTTGGGACAAGCTTTTGTCAAACTGGTAGACAGCAGCTCAGTACGGTCTGTGCTCTGAGTCAGCTAGCTGTCACTGCTTTGATTGGAAAAGCTGTCTGAAGCTGAGGAACAAACATCCCAAGCCTCCAATAGTGTGGCAAGGCTGCCTCATTCATTCTTCAGTGCTAGCCTGCAGGACTAGCCCTCACTCCCATCCCATTTCTTCCTGCACTTGCTTTCAGTGACAGTGACAGATGCAGTGTTGGTTCTCACACATTTACCAGCTGATCTGTATGTTCTGTTAACACTTCATCTGGGTCACCAAAGGAGTGAAGATGCTAAGATAAAGGTCCAGCAACACAACAAGCACATTTTTCTTACTGTTACACCATACTGTAGGCTGTCAGCTGTAACACTATTTGAACTTTTCCAGTACTCTGTTTTCTCATCAGCTTCTACCGTACATTTCTTTGACTCCTATCAACAATCAAAAACTGCTCCACCTCTAGGCTAAACAGAAATGTCAACACCTTACTGCATTCTTTTTTCCCTCTCTATATGATTTGCATGATAGGCTAAGAACTACTTTATTCGTCCTGTTGTTCCCTTGAGTCTGGTATAATCTGCGAATAACTGAAACACGTACACATATCTTCCACTTCTATAGGAGTTGGTAGCTTTAATTTTTTACCTGCTGTTCTGGTTTCTACATCACTGCTAACACATTTGGTTTTATTCTGTTCGGTTTCTTCACTCCAGTTTTTCTTCTCAGTGAAACAAAAAAAAATTTTCTACTATGACAGAACAAAGATAAAAACAAGTACACATGGTTCCTAACCTAAGAAAATCATAAGAAAGTCATAAGACCAAAAAAATTCTCCTTGAATTCACTGAAATTTGTAATAACTGCCCAGTGGCAAGACAGTTTGTATTCTACAGTCTGGAGATTCCTCCTCCATGGTATGTTAGGCTTTGGATAAGAGATCTAAAGTTTTCTAGTCTAATGTATTCACCGAAGAAAAATCATTTCAGTAGACACAGCTCTTAGTGTCCGTATTACATCAGCAGTACCTATCTTCTACTACTTGCTGACACCTCCGTAAATCCTATGCTTCTTTGCAACATACGTTAAAATCTGACAAACAAATTAGTCTTTCCCTCCACCCCACCTGAAAATCCTCAGCTAATAAATTGAAAATTACTCTAAGAATGAAATAGAAACCACAGGAAAGTGGAAGAATGGAAGCAGTAATTACAAGCTGATTTTACTCTACCCAGAAACAGACAGAAAAGTTTTAAAGTGAAGAGGTGGGTGCCGATAGTTACGACTCCAGGAAGAGTGTGCAGAACTCAAACGAAAGCCCTCAGAAGAGGAAACTTTTCTGTAACTGTTCAATAGCTCTTGTTCCAAGGATGGGAACCAACTTTCCTCTTAGAATTACTTTTTAGGAGCTTCCATCTACAATAAAGTATCATGACAGCTGTCATTGGCAAATGGCTAGGAGGGAGAATTAATGGCCTACAGTGTATACAATGTTGCATAAGTGCTGCAAATGCACACAAGATGACTTTAAACAGACAACAGCTCACTAGGTTTTGTTCATTTAAAACCAGTAAACTTGTTTTATGCCAAGCCAAAGCTGAGCAGTGCTACTCTTACAGTAGACCACATACAAAATTACCACTCTGCACTGCGAATCAGAATTTAGAGACTTTCCTTGAAAAATAGAAACTGTATACATTAAAGGGATTCATCTGCAAACCTTAATCTAATGTTAAATTAAAATAATACATTTTATGTGCTCACAGGGTTTCTGTTGTATATGAAAAATGATTTATCCATGTCAATTTGCATGAATGGATTGACAAAATGAAACAGCATTTCCTGAATATTTCATCTAGATATCTTTAGACATCTGAGATTATACAGACATTTATATTCATTTTTTTTCCAACAAGAAATAAAAAGAGACTTCAAACAGGGCAGGTGTTTCCACCCTCTCCTCCCCCTTCCCCCCCCCCGACTCAAATTGTGTATCAGATTGGCAATTCTCAGCATATTCACTAATAGACAGCTATTGCCAAAAGAAGCACTGAAGTTGTTACTGTGGGCTTAAGACCACGTAAGAGACACCTTGCGACTACTGGACCCGGTCACTGATGCCTGCACAGAAGATCACGAACCTTCTAGAGCAAGTACTATGCAAGTCCTCAAGAGACGTGACTGGAGTGCAGAGACTGAACTATAAAAGACACAACTGCAAAGGGCTGGGTGTGCGCCCGCCACCGGAGGATTGCCGTGCCTGTCATCATCATGGGATTATAGGGTGGTGATGCCTTTTCTTTTTCATCTCTTTCTTCTTCTTTTTCTCTTTCCTTTCCTCTCCCCCTCATAGGTATTTCTGATAAGAATGCATGTTGTCAATGTTTTCTATGTTTTCCAAGTTCACTTTACCTCTGTTACAAATAAACTGTTTAATTGATCATTTGGTGTCGTTTCGCCTTAATTTAGCCCGTGGGGATTCATAGAACCTGAGTCGCTCTGCCCACCTGCCACAGGTGGGACACAAAAGTTACCTATTCCAGTGTCTCAAGAAGCAAAACCATTGCATTTTGTTTTCATATAAATGTTGTCCACATCACAAAGGTAAGAATAGTTTTATTTAATATTAAATGCCCGGGTTCAATACAACTACTTTGTTTCCTTTTTAGTAAATGAGCTTCCTAACAACTTTTCACTCTGTAAAATATTCTGAAAGCTCCTTCACTTTAGTCAAGATGCTAAAGCTACTAAGGCAAATACAATGAAAGAAAGTGTGTTTGTGTGTTCAGATACATTTATATACACATCAGTAGGCATCTGTGAAAAAGAGATGCTATAGATTCAACAGTAGCATAGAATACATGGATACAGCTAAAAAAAAAGAGGCATGACTTTTAATAAACCATTGTTTGTATAAGACAGTGTTATTTTCTCCAATTAGGGTTTGCTTTTATGCCAAATTCTTATTGATTCTATTAATGATGAGGCCAAAAAAACCCAGGACCTTGTAGTGAACCTTTAAGATTACCTGAACCTGAATTCCTTCCATAAATGTAAGTTCCTATGTTTGAAGAGTACTTATTGTGAAGCCTTATGACTGCATATGGAGCAAACAACTCAGAATGGTCAGTTCCTGATTTCAGCACAAGGAAAAGGTAATAGCTTAGCTAATTAGAATAGTATTGTTTCACTACAACTTTTCCCTTGGAAAAACAGCTATAGTAGAAGGGCAGTGGAGCTACAGACCCCAGTTTGTCTGGTTTTCACACTGTCTGTGCAAGCACTGCAAATATACTGGTTTTAGCAAACAACTTTTTCTCCCTATCACTTCTTCACTAGTCTAAACATTGCTTCTCAAGTTGTTAGATACTACAGTGCTTAAATATAAAAGACAAAGAACTCCTAAACCTCATCAAAGAGACACAGACTTAGAACTCTGTTCTCTTGATTCAGTTACAAGGATAGGTTGCCACTTTCCTTTGTCTTTCAGAATATGAATTTTAAACATTCCTAACTTCCTTCTCCCTTCCCCCTCCCCCCGATTTTTGGTTAAACAAAAAATATAATCAAAACCTTCAAATTTTTGAGTCTTGATATAATATTGGTAATTTATTCAGAATTACTCCATGAATATTCAAATCTGAAGAAGAAAGCACACTTAGGAGACATATGCTTTTTCCCTAAAAGTCATAACTGTTAACTTTCATTGCCAGTACTTATATGAACTCAAATCAAATTATTTTGAGAGTCAGGCACAATGCAGCAAAAAAGTAGCCAAATCGGGCTTCCATTACACAGTTATTGTCTTTTCTAAAATGTCTGTTGCACTTTTAAAAGAGAAAATGCAAAAGCAAAACCAAAACAAAAACACCAGAGGGAAGAGAACAAAATTCAGCTGGTGTGAAAATGAAGAGAAAGAAGAGTTTAAAACCTTTCTCAGCGAGACAGGACGACAGCTTTACAGAACCAGGATATCGCAGTCTACAATGGTACACAATATGCCTTGCATATGGAACAAAAACATATTTTTGTCAGGCATCACCTGGACCAAAATAAGATTCAGAATTACTTTAATGGTCATTTCATATATCTTGTTCAGAAGACTGTTAGAATAAAACTCTGTGCTGATAAGTAGAGGATAAGATGCATGTTTGTTAACTCTTTATAGATATTCTAATATTTTCATAGATATTCCAATTAGCAAACACAGGAGGCACAATCTTATATGAAATTTCAGGAGCATTTTTCCTTTTAAAGGAATCACATATATAGATCCTGTGTGAACTGCAGACATTACCCATCAGTTTCCAAAGCATGAGGCATAATAAAAACGTGTATCTAACCACTTTTTTTCACAAAATGGTAGAAGCAGGCAATGTGAGTCTGGCTGTCATTTCAGGGGTGTATCTTTTTCTTCCAAACTGCAAAGACATTAGGATTCCCTGGAGTTCTTTAAAGCTGAGAGAATTATGACCAGTCATATCAGGTGGTAAATGATGTAAAGGCCACAAGGAATAATGACTGAGTTATGAAGGCTGGAATGGTTAGCATTAATAGGAGTATGATATTTGGAGCCATTTCCAAGCAACAATTTCTGGCTAGATGCAAAACCTTCACTGAAATCTTTAGGAAAGAGAAAGATGCTCAATGTGTAATTTATTTCTACTACCCTTCCAACAGATTTGACTTTCATTCTGGATTTTCAGTCACTAAATAGAAAAAGTTTAGAGAACAAACACACACAAAGAAACCAAACAGCTTTGTGGGGTGTTCCCAAAACACACTAAAAATGCAATATTAATAAACTATAAAGGACGCTCCTTAAAGACAAACAAAAATGGTAAAAGGAGCAGTGATGGTTTCCACTAAAAAGCACTTATACAAGGTTCTTTTATGAACAGGTGTAATGTTTTTCTATTGCTTTTAATCTTAGATTTAAAGGCATACAATATCTTTACAATTGTGTTTTGCCTGAAGAGGAAAACTGCAATATTTTTTATAATTATAACTTTTCCACTGAGCTGCTATTGGTTCAGAAAGGCTGTTTGATGCTTGTAGCAAAACTAGAAATACTTTACATGGATTTAATAGGCATTTTGCTCAATATTCAGAAAACTGTAATAGAATCAGGACACAAACAATATAACATAATCCAGGGTGCAGGAAGAGAGGTACCTGTGACACTGGTTTTGGACAGAAGTAGCAGCAATATGAAAGGATGATTGCTGCTGTTTAGAGCAGCAAGATCTCCTGGGCAGATGAGTCCTTCCCCACCTAAACCTGCCTCAGTGCTGGCAGCATTTAGCTGCTTCCACAGCAATGGCTGTTATCATTAGATAACCCTTGTCCCTTGCTTTCTTCGCTTTAACTGTGGCAGATTCAGTGTCACTGTGCTAACTTCTTTCAATGTTCTACAACTTAATTTCCATATCGCTCTGCTCTATCTGTCATTATGATTTGCCTTGGAGATGCACATGGCTGTTTCTATAGATAGTAAGGGTAGTATACTGGTTTATCATTTAAAATCAAGTTTTGCACGGCTATCAAACTTTCATCCATCCTATAATGATGCATGCAAATGCACACCAGCCTTCTGTTTAACTGGATACTTTCAGATACACACAAACTTCCTGCAAAAGTTGAATAAATACCTGAACACGCTGAGCCAGAAATCTACATTAAGAAATGTACATTATTAACAGTATGTTACTTCTGTGCAAATCCAGATTACCTATTCTGAGGCAAATAGAGTCACTCTTGAATGATGTTTTTGATAAGACAGCTATTCAACATATTCAACAAATTTCAAACTATGCTGATTTCTAAGTCAGACAGCAGTTGGCAGATACAGTTATTTTAAAAAACAAAAATCTACAACCATTCAAAATTAATCTAAATTATTGCACTATCATTTATATTGAATAAACAGTACTGAAACTCTAGTATAACTGTAATATAAATTTCAAGGAAAAAACGAATGCAATACCCTTAAGCACAGAGCAAGAATGAAGTTTTTATCCAAATAGGTTTTTACCTTACAGGCATTACTGTATAAAGAAAATATAAATTAATTCAACAGAGTCAGACTGAAAATGTTACTGACATACACCTGAATAATTCCATGTAGAACTGGGAAATCTCCTTTAAAGTGAAGAGTATTAGTTTTGTTAATATTTAAAACTAACAAACATACAAACCTAACAGATTTGGGCTTTGCACAGAGTTTGCTGCTCTACAGAATAATAGAATACTGATTTACAAACAGTTTAGACTAGTAAAAGTCAAATGAACCAAGAAAATAACAAGATTATACCAAATGTGCTAGTAAGAAATTTGTTAACATAGTTTTTCAGCAATAAATTACATAAGAAAAAAGAAGCAAACATATGAAGCAATTTGCTTGAAAACTCATCACTTTTTCTGTGTAATAAAATATTTCTGAAAAATCACCTCCCTGATTTAAAAGAAATTACATGAAGCAATACTAGCTGTAACAAATTACAGTGTGTACTTTTTGATGTTTATTCATTTAAAGAGGGAAAAATGCACTATAGACAGACTATGAAAAGAGGCCTGCCTTTTAAATGAAACAGTATTATATATATTTCAACAATAATACGGTTATCTACTTGTCCCAGGATGTTTTTCTGAGTTGACACTAGTGACTTCTTTATTGCACTAGTATATCTCACCTAACAGTACAAATTTCGGTAGCTGCATTTTTCATGATTTACAATGTTGCTATACACAAATCTTTACCTTTATTCCCTGGGATCATGCATGATGAAAAGTACATGTTATATGCAGTTGTATTTGAAGACGAAAATACGGAATTATATCTGGAGTCAACAGTTCTACAGTACTCAGTACCCTCCATCTGTTTCCTTGAAAGGATAGACTTTCAGACCGCTGTCTCAGTTTAAGATCTAACGATACCATAGAATCTTGTATGGCTAAATTCTCCTAATTTTTAATTTAATGAGAATTAAAGAAGAACCTAAATCAGAATTCATGGACTTTATAAGAGATTAATTATCCCCCTTTTACATTGTCATGTCATACAAAATGAACATTTAAGTATATGCTGCTTATATTTCTATTACTTGTTATACTATTTTGCATTTGCAGTGTACTAATAGCAGGAGAAAACAACTATGAGCAGTGACATCTCACGAGAGGCGTAGAACAAATCTGTACTGTTGTAATTAAAACTGATAGCTGAAGTCTTTATCCTGTTTCATCACCGAACACCACATCCCACTGCAAAACCAATGAAATGCACATGGGAATGCACTTAGGAAGACAACAGTAGAAAGTATGCAATTTGCAATGAAAAGAATCCAGTATCTGGAGGTGTCTTTATTTAGGGCTTTTCCATAGTCATTTCACAAAAGAACACTTTTTTAAACAGACAGGGGAGAAGAATCCATACTTTTGTGGATTAGTCCTGTAGATAACTAAAGACAAAGATTTTTAAAGTATATGGTTTGTGGCGTTATGTTTAGGAATACACAGCCATTACCTCTTCAACTATGTTAGATCCAATTCTGTTTCCTTAAGAGAGTAATAATAGATTATGAAAACATATAACGATAATGATTATTATTCCATCTAAAAAGACTGTATCTGTAGAAAAGAGACAATAACTACACTGGGAAAAAAGAAACAGTAGATAGAAGAGTAAAACCAGCAAAAATGAGGAAGAATAGGAATGTAATATTTGTATAAAATCAGTTACAATGGTAACTTAAGGACTGTATGGTCAATCTTTAACAACTACTTTTTAAAGAAATTTACCCATGCAACTTTTTAGTATACTATGTAGGGAGAAACAAATCCCTCTAGGATTTTATCCTTAGTCTTTAGTCTTAATCAGTTAGATTATCATTTATTAAATCTACTTTTTTTTACGTTTAGTTTTATCCAACCTTATTTCTCATTCCTGAAATTTGTGTATTTTCATAGAAGAATAGAAAAAGAAATTCCAAGCCATGTGGAAAAACTTCAAGTATATTCAAATTTTAGTCCATTCATACTCTCAAGTGTTTCAGAAATTAATTTGGAACTGCAGTGTGTCAGTTTTAAAAGTGATTCAATTAAAAATTTTTGGAATTAAAGTTAGTATATCACTTTAATGATGCCTTGAAAAACTCAGATCATGCTCTGACGCTTAATTTCACAGTCTGTCAAAAGCAATCACAAACAGTTTCCAGCTGTAAACGCAGTCTGGCTTGTTTTTGTTGTTTGTTTCGTTTGTTATGCAAATTTTCATCCCGATGACTGGACAGATCTGACACATTACGGGACTGTAAGTGAATACAGAAGAAAAGCAGGAAGGCCCTAAGACACTGATGGGATAAACCTGTCCTCTTCACAACCTGGGGCAAATCAAATCATGACACTGTCAGGTAACATGATTATAGCAGTATGACTCCTCACTAAAACCTTCTGTACATGATATGTTAATATCACTGGCAAAATCCACCAAATTCTTCAGGCTTCTGACTTCACATTTGCTATGTATAGCACACCTGAAAAAGCCCTAAAAGTGTTCTGAGTGTATTTTGAAAAGGGTTGTTTCTGCTTTCTGCTTATCCAGAGTGCTGTAAGTCATAACACTCCTTTCCTTTACTAAATCTACCATCTATATACATACACTTTCTGAAGAACTTTAGGATAACATATAATGAAGGTCACAACAATATGCATGCCAACAACACTAGATTCCAAGTGCTGAATCACCCTAAACATTTTCTTTACTGCTCACTCATGAAATAAATATGTGCTATTAGAAACATAAATGACAATGATGGTCTTCAAAAATCAACAGCAAAGTTCTGGCAGCGAGTGGCACCTTAGAAAGTTAAAAACTTAGAAAAGCAAGTTTTTGGCAAAAAATGTTACACTGGAGAAGCAACATTCCTGTCTTATAGAGGGCATGAAACCATGGAAGACAGCAAAGATTATCCAACAGACTCTTTGTAGGAGTCAGATATTTACAAAGGACTAAATTATAAAACATTGGAACAAATGCAAGCAGGCTTTCATAAATGTAACCTTATATGCAAAACATATTATAGCTTTTGGATAATATACCCACAACAGGGTCACTAAAAGTAAAAGGCAAAATACTTAATACTTAAAAAGAGAAGAAAACTACACCAGGATTAAATCAGTCTAATGTTCCTTAATATCAAGAACACTTAAAATAAGATTATTATTTAATGTATACTTAAAAGTCACTACTGTAAAACGCGCTTTACTGTAGTGTATTCATACTTAAGTTCTTCCATAATCTTTCTTAGATACTAACCAGAGACAGTGATCAGTAGGAGTAGGCCAGAAGAAAAGAAGAAAAAAGACAGAGGAAACACAGCTACCAGCAGTACCAGTAGTAAAAGACTAACTTCTGCAGATAAAACATTTCTTAAATTTATGATCTAAAAAGTTCAGCCCACTCAGCTTCAAATCTATCATGCCTTTTTTGGTGGGAATATCTTATATATGTATATAAGAATGGCTATTCGTCTATTTGCGACTTTCTTCAAATGACACAGAGGCATTAAAATACAGGGGATACATGAATATAAAAACAAATTGAGAAGAAAAAGTATAGAAGTAGAGGTAGATGTGAAGGCAGCACAATCTTTCTTTCTAGTGGAATTATGTAGAAGGAATTCTTGACCAGTTATTTTTTTATAAATCTGCAGATGATTTTGAGTATATTAATTTCATTGCTGAGTGAAAGCTTTCTCTGTTTCAACATTCAGAGTAGCCATGACCTGGGAGCGGTGGAAAAAGGTTGGCCCAGCAGTCTGGACACTCCAGGAGTCCCCAGCTGTCCTTCATCCCAGAGAAGGAACCCCGTAATGCATGCATAGCCAAAGCAGGGGGCTGGTGCACCTGTAAAGCAGATGTTGATTAAGCAAGCTATAATTACTACTTGCTCCTAGTAGCAGGACTTGTAGTATAGCTGCACAAGATGAGTGCAGAAAAACATGTATACAGTAAAACATCCAATTCAAGAAGGATTTTGAAGAAGCAAAAAAGACATCTGGTAAAAGCAGAAAAATAAGCTAACCAGGACTGAAACAGGTAGATGTTCCCCTTTTCTTCTGAGGATGTAAGCAGTATGAAAAAAAGCTGGGTGAGGAAAGCGAAGGAAGAAAGATGATGTGTGTTTTCTTTCCAGCTCTCAGGCCTGATGACCTCAACCTCCGTGACTAAGATCACTGAGGACTGAGGCCATCAGTCAGCACTGACTGCCAGCATCAGTCTCCTGGTGTTGTATGCTCATCTCTAATCAAAGGCAAGCCAGTTTAGGACTAATTGTTTGAGTATGCAATGATTGATAGTCATTAAAAACTAACCACTGCCCATGTTACTTTTAATGAATGTCAATTCAGTGAAGTGCTGTTTTAACTTTTTTAACTGGTTTGATCTGCCAGTTTTTTAAGCAATCCCATCAAGGCAATCCCTAATTCCTCAGTGTGTGTATATAAATACATACACACACACACGTAGTCAGTTACAACACACACTATATACTTAAGACATGAAAGCACTCCTTGCTTCTGTCACATTCCTGTGTTATTCACCCAAAAGCCTTCCAAGGATACAGCTATATTCATGTGCATTTTATTTCCTGCTGAGATACTGGTTTATGATGTGCAGACGAATGTTTATGCAAAATGAGCTGAAATAGGGATATCTTCCAGTTGCCAGTTCTGCAGTTGTTAAATATGGCTGGCCAAGCAGACCTGATTGCAGTAATGTAAATTCAGTGAAAATGTCATGACATTTAAGCATTTTATTTTGTCATTAAATTTGAAGTCAGATTAAATAGCCATGTTTTCAGGTTCAGAAGCTTTAAAGAGAATCTTAACTCAAAAGAAAAACTGATGGATATATACATTGTTTCTTCTTTCTCCTCCACAGATCACTCCTCTCTAAATAGTCAAGGGATAAGACATTTTTATCCATCTTTTATCAGCTTTATTTCTAAATCAATCTGTTTAATATAGTCCAGTGACAATACACATGGATACTTTAATGGGATGTAGAATTGCATTTTAGAAAGTAATAATTCAGAAATGTTAAAAGGAGACTACTGAAGGCAGTTGCTGAAGAATTTTTACAATTACCAACTAATAAAGCATTAATTATACTAATATAACTATTAATATCTAGTGTGGTCAAAACTTCTGGTAGTTGGTGTGAATATTTTGATCATGCTGCTGAACACAAAGCGGAGAGGCTTCATCAGAGTATGACAGGACACAAAGAACTGGAGAATCCTCATGCAAAAAATAAAAAAAATAAGGTAAAATGAAGGATGTAAATAGACTAAGTGTGAAACAGAGGCAAGTAAATCATTGTCACATTATTGTTACCCTGGAAAATGAGCTGCAAATCCACAGAGCCTCAGTGAGGGAGAGCTGCTGGCAGCAGCTAGAAGTGGCCAGTGAGGAGAGCAGTTTCTAGAGTGATATGTGTTGCCTAAGGACCACCTCTTCCATGGTCCACTCCAGCCCACTCAGAGGACACTGTCAATAAGCTGGTTGCTACTGACTCATTAGGCATAACTGAGTCAAGCTGCTCACCCACGGGATACTATTTACTGCTCCGGTGTCTTGTCTTAATCTCTATGGTGGATTTGTCACTCAAGTTTCTTTATTCAAGGAACCATGGTAGATCTAGAGCATAAAACTGAAAGTGATCGAAGGAGACAGAGCTGGGTATGCGCAGTCTCTTGAACCCAAAGAATTCAAGCCAGTTTCCCAAAGTTAACTTTTTGCCAGCACCAGAAAATGTCTTATTGATTTCTTACTCTACTCATATCCAAACAAGCACTCAAGCTCCAGTCTTGAGCATTATTGGGTCATTTCGTTCTACATATATATCTATATACAAATATATAATAATGTGAGTATTTTTCAGTCTGTATATCTTACACTATTCCTATAAAGTTATTGTGCTTTTTGATTTACTATTTAACAGCATTAGCTGTAAAATCCATGTAAAGCTCCATGTTACTTCAATGGTCACAACCAACAATATTCAGACTTTTTTTTTTTTTGCTTGGGTCTCTGCTGGGAAAAATGCCAAACCACAAAATGTCTTCTGTCTCCTACTGGGGACTGAAGAAAGAAAAAGCTAGTACAGTAAGTTTAAACCCACTTTTTTTGATTGACAACAAAATTTCAGTTGCAGACTCTTGAGTTAAAAATGACAGACAAGTATTGAACATAGTAAATGGCCACAGGATGACTGCACATTGGCAATCTGGTGCAGTTGCAAAAAAGGTAAATTTTTCTTGCACAAGAATAATTATAAAACCCCTCAGAAAGTGTTACTAATCTAAGTTTGACGAAATGAGAATTGCAAGTATTACAATCATATGTTCAGTATCTGTTATCTGTAAAGAAAATGTAATCTTACAATTTATCCAGTCATTTGGTAGAATCCACAACATAAGCAGTGTGACTGCCTGTCTACTGTCGCCAAAATCAGTGGCTAGCTCCTTGGAATGGGGAATCTTAACTTTAGATCTAAACCAAATGTTTGAGGCCATGATAGATAATGGAGCAGGAATTTTGACTCTAAATGAAAGTGGTGAAGCGGTGCTAGGATTAAGAAAGTGGGCAGAAGCTTTTAATCTGACATTTGAAAGGACAATAGATATCTGTTGGTGTGTAAATGAGGCTCAGAATACTCCCTTTGGAAAAGAGAGAGAATCCAAACCAGGAAAAGGTGGACCCGAACCTTGTGAACATTATCCATAGTGGATGGACCTATCTCAGGTATGGACCAGTCTAGAAGAAGGTGAGTGGCATTATGTGCAAAGCACACCTTGGTCTATTGAGTGGAGTGGGGAGGGAAAATCGAATCAGAAAGGTAGGAACATGTCAGATATTAAACTATTGGCAAATATAATGGCAACAAGAGTGAAGAAATCACAAGATTTTAGATGGAACCGTACCCGAGTTTTCAATTGTTCCACTGTCAATCATGAGGTTCAATGATTAGGTCCAGTTGCACGAGCCCTGCAATTAGGGTATCTCTGTAGGAATTATTCTACTTATATCAATGATACCTGGACTGGTGCTATAATCAAAAGCAAAACTATCAGTTGCAATAAAGAAACAGTACACCCTGTGGGTCATACAGTATGGGTCAGTGATGACAGCACCTGGACAACAATTGCCTCTAGCAAGGAAACAAAGACAACATATGTTAGGCATGTTAACTTTATGTCCTCTATGAAGAAAAAGACCCCTAGGACCTCAATTATGGGAAAAAATAAAAAGGGATGAAGCAGATCCCTGGAGACATACCTCTACAGGAACAAGAGCAGAGTGGATACTAGAGGCAATCTTCAGTCCCCAAATCATCTAATTTCAAAAATGATTATGGTTATACAATCTGACGGGACAAATAGAATTATAAGCAAATGCCACAAAGACAGGATTGCAGGATCTGAATATCCAGCTACAAGTCACATGTAAAATGGCCTTATGGTGTATATTGGCATATTGCACATCAGGTAAACAATCCCACTTTTGGGAAAACATTACCATTTTATCATTATAGACACCTAGTCAGCTAATCCAGAAGTTCAGAAAGTTCCCATTCCATGGAGAAAAAAGTATTGTTTAGCATATCACCATTATTTAAACAATGCTGTAGAAAGAAAGCAAATACACCCTACTCACTAACGTAAAAAAATGAAACTTCATAATCTAACTGGAATTTAAAGTGTTTGAGTTTATAATCCTCACTTCATATTTATGGTTGCAGTGTTTTAAAATATAAATGACTGAAGGTTTCACAGTCTTGTTCTGATGTGAATTTTGAACATCTCTCATGAGACACATTCATTCTATATCACTGCAACAAAAGTGGCATGACTGAAAAAAATCAAATATTTCCTGTCATGCCAGTCGAACTTGTCAGTACCCAAATGTTTCAATGCAACTACTTTGTGTAAATGGGCAGAGCACGCATAAAACATCAATTACATAGCAAAGTGCACTGAAGCTAAGGAGAAAAAAAGAAACCAAAACCAGCATCAGTTATGACAAAAGCTGGTAAAAAACCTGGTCTCCAAATATAAAGAAATGAAAAATCTCCTTTTTCACATAGGTTTTATCTGATGCTTTTATGTTATTTCCATTTCATGTGAGTATCCTTGCCTCATTCCTTTTATCTTTACTTTCAAGTACAGCACAACAGTTAAGGAGAAACTACTATTCATCATCACTATTCCACTTTCAGCCTTCCTTCTCAGAGGCACTTTTCTCCCTTTTTCCTCTTAAAAAAGTATTCTAGATTTAGAAAAAAGGCAAACTGAAGTGCAGACTGTCCATGGTGTTGTATTAAGTAGCAAAAAGGAAAGGCAAAAAAAAAATTAAAGTATGAGTTGATCAAATAAATCTTAAATAAATCTTAAAGAAGTCTTCAGAACTAAATTTCAGATTTCCCAAAGGCAGAAAATAACATTAGAAACTGCTCTTCCCCCACCAAAATAACCTACAAGTATGAAAATGCTAGGTTGAAAGGTTTTGCCCACAACTATAATATTGCTTACAATGTTCGAATCACAGCATCAAACGTGACTCCTTTATTATGTAGGTTAAAATGAGACTTTATTTCATATAGCCAATTAAAATGTAGGTTTAAAATTTGTTTAACAATTTATTTGCTGGACACTCCCTCAGTTAGACTTCTCATTTTCAAAAAATATCCCCTTCTAATAAGAAATTTAATTATATTTTCCCTTCTTAGTTAATTTTACAGTATGCCTGCTGTAGTAGGTAATGTAGCCTCACCTTTCCCTAAAGAAATGCACAATGATTGAGGTTGGAAGGGACCTCTGGAGATCATCTAGTCCAGTCCCGCTACTGAGAGGATGATCACCTAGAGCAGGCTGCCCAGCACCGTGTCCACTTGGGCTTTGAATATCTCCAAGGATGGAGATTCCGAAACGTTCCTGAGCAAGCTGTGTCGGTGTTGGACAAAGGTTTGGGGTTTTTCTTCCTGTGTTTAAATAGAATTTCCTGTATTTCAATGTGTGCTCACTGTCTATTTTCCTGTCACTGGGCAACACTGAAAAGAGCATGGTTGTGTCTCTGTACACCTTATAAGATTCCCCCTGAGCCTTCTCTTCAGGCTAAATAGACCCAGCTTTTGCAATCTCTCATTTTATGTTAGATCCTTCAGTCTATTCATCACCTTCATGGTCCTTTACTGTACTCATTCCAGTAAGTCCACATGTCTCTTGTACTGGAGAACCCAGATCTAAATCCAGCACTCCAGGTGTGGCCTCACCAGTGTGAGTAGAGAGGATCACCTCCCTTGCTGTGCTGACAAGTGCTCTTCCTAATGTAGCCCAGGATGAGGCTGACCTTCATTGCTGGCTCATGCTCAGCTACTTGTACATGAGGATCACCATGCTCTTGGGGGTGACCATCTCTTGGTCACTGCAGCTGAGGCTCCCCTCAACCTTTGCATCTCTGACCAGTCCTTTCTTGTTTGGCAGTTCAGGTCCAGGAGACTGTGTCCCTTCATCATCTCCTGAATCACCTGTCAGGAAGTTATTATCAGCTAACACCATAAATCTCATGGATCGCTTGTGCTCTGCATGCTTGCCCTTCCAACAGATTTCAGAGTTATTTATGTTCCCCATGAGGTCCAGGGCCTGAAAATGAGGCTTCTTTGAGTTGTCTGAAGAAGGCCTTATCTCTGATTTGATCTGTAGCAGACCCCCACCACAGCCTCATCCACATTAGTCTGCCCTCTAATTTTGACTAAGCAGCTCCCTGCTGACTCATCACCTACCCCTACGCAGAGCTCCATGCATTCTTGCTGCTTTCTCACATAAAGGGCTACTTCTCCTTGCCTTCCCAGTCTGCCCTTCGTAGTGACCCTGCCTGCAATACTCCAGTAGTGTGAGCCATCCTATCATGTCTTTGTGGTCCCAGTGAGATCTCAGCCCTGTAACTGCACACAGACCTCTGATTTCTCCTTCTTCTTCCCCCATACTGCATGCATCAGTTTACTGGCACTTCAGAGAGGCACCCGGTCATGCTGATTTCCCAGGATGAGTTTCCTCTATAATACTGTCCTGTGGGCACTTCCCTATATATAAACATATGTTTAACAGCGGCTTCCTGCAGTCCTGTTTTAGCAACTATGAGGTGTCCCTTGTCCACATCACTCCATATACTTCTTCTTGCCAACCTAGTCTATGACTTTCTCACCTGACTGTGGATTGTCATCTCCCTTCCCTGTCATTCCCACTTTAAAGCTCTTCTCAGCAGGTTAGTTGTCCTGTTGGCAAAGGTGCTTTAGCTCCCCATCATCAGGTAGATCTTGTCTCTCTCAAGCAGCCAGTCTTCCATTGTCAAAAACAGGCCCATGGTCGTAAAAACGAAATTCTTGTTATTTACGTCAGGCATTGACATGTATGATCTATCCACTCTGCCTCAAGAGTTTTCCCTGTACCAACAGGACTGAAGATACACCACCTGTGTCTCCATGCACTTGGCCATGATCCCAAAGCCATGTAGCCACTCTTGATATGCCTCAGGTCTCCCATGGCTATATTATTGATATCCAGATGAAAGAGTAGCCAGGGATAATAGTCAACTGGTCAGGATGACAAAGCTTCTCTGTTAATTAGTGCTGTTGCCTCTGTTAGTTTCCAGTTTATTTTTTTTTAACTTAAAATGTTTTCTTAAACAATCCCTTGCACAGACATACTACAAGTCATACACACAAAGAATACATTATTTACATTGTTAAACACATACTTCTCATTAACCACAGGGCCTCAGTAAAAACACAATTTACAACTGCTATTTTATATGTCACATAAACTGCATAAAGTCTTAAGCCACGAAAGAAAAGGAGATGATGATAATTTTCTGAACTCTAGAAAGAAATTACACGGGTTAATAGTAGGTCAGGCTTGCCTCAGAGAAACTTCTCTTTATAAAAACAGTGACATCTGACAGTATGCAAGGCTGTCTTCCTGATAACTAAAGAGATGACCAATTTTAACAAGTTCATTAGCAGATTTTTTCCTATACAGTATGTGTTCCTAGTAGTTGACACAATGAGAAATTTTTCAGCATATGAGTTTTGACATGCAAAATAATTCTCTTTCATCTCTACATAGAATCTTATTTATCTCCCTTAAATCAATAACATTAAAGTAACTATGTGTTGGTAGAGAGATTAAAGATACGGGTTGTTGACGGAGCCTTACTGGGTGCTTACGCACTTGCAGAATAGAATGTCAGAGGCCTTTACAATTTTCCTCTACTACTGGGCAGGCTCACACATTTTCTAGTTTCCAGGTGAGACCAATGATGTCAAATTACTAAGTAAATATGCCAGAGAGTCTGGAAGAAAAGTAAAATCTCCCAATACAGAAGCTGCTATCTAAGAAGAGAGGACATACCAGAAAGACAGACTTTTCTGTATTTGTTCTTGTTGAGCTTTTCCTTATGTGCAGGGGCAGAATAGGGGATGAAGTGGTGGCAGGAAAGGTTATGGATGAAATCAATAAAAAGAAAGGAAACAAACTGCCAGGGCCAGGTGTTAAATCACCTGGGGATCTAAAAAATTAAATTGCTAAACTACTAACCTCTCCCCTGAAACTGCTTTCATAGCAGAGGACTGGAAAACAGCCAAAAAGATTCAAGAAACTATAGGTTTCTAAGCCTAACATTCACAGAGGACAAATCATAATAAAAGGCATAAATAAAGTACATAAGTCTGGTCATCTGACTAAAAGGGACTATACTAAGGAAGAGACCACAAGTTTTTTTTAAAAGGAAAATCATGTGTCACAGAATCACTGGATTTCTTTGAAAATTTCAGCAAGCCTACTATGAATAATGCAGATCAAAATAATTGAGGCAGTATGAATTTACAAGAGGCTTTAGATGGAAGCTTTCACTGAGGATTCTTGAGGAGGTAAAGTACATATGGCAAAAGAATCTTGCATGGATCAATAATTGATGAAAAGAGAGAAAGTGAGAGTAAGTGATCTGTTTTCACAGTGGAGGTGGTCACCTGTGGGGTTACATGGGGATTTCTGTTAGGATCAGTGCTGCTAAATAATCTGGTGAACAAACTGAGACAGGAGAAGAGTGAGATCACAGCATTTGCTGATAATACAAACTAGTTCAGAACAGCAAAAATAGAAGACATCTGTGAAGAACTGAAGAGGACTTCTGCAGGATTCAGTAGAAGACTAGATATAACACAGATAAATGTGAAGGGAATGCTCACAGACCAAAAACAAAACCATGCTACCCTGACATATAATTATGCTCCTGAGATAGCCCTTGAGATTCAGGGAATAGTCTGTAGGGTTATGACAGATAAAGAAGCATCAATACAGAGTCCAGCTGTAGTCTAAGAAAAAAATCAGTTTTTAGGGATAACTAGGAAGGAACTTTGTAAGAGATAGAACTCCTTACATACTTTCTTAAGTTCCTGGTGGCCACCACCCATAAACTGTGTACAGTTTCTATATTCTCTCCCTCACCATCAAAGGGACGTAGCAGAGCAGATAAAGTTGACAGACGAGTGAAAAAAGGTGGCCAAAGGTGGAAGACATTCTGTACAAACAAGAATGAAATCATAGAGGCCTCTTCAGCCTAGAAAAAACAGCTGACTGAGAGAAGATAGGATAGATATTTAGATTCAGACACTGTAGTTCAGTTGATTCTCACATCATTTACTTAACTGTATCCTAATGTCACTACCAAATATTTAAACAGAGCTCTTGCTAGAATATGAATTGGTCTTTAAAAAGTACTTTCAAATAACATTTGTATGGAAAAGCATTCTTTCCTGTTAACTGTGGACACCATCAAAGATAAAATATTAGTCTATGAACATGCAGTTGGCAAATACATCAATGAATGGCTTGTAATAGACCTCTGCCTGAAAATGAGGTTACTTGGCTGGGTAATTACTAGTCTGAATTGTCTATTACAGATGTCCAAAGCCAATAATTCTCACTTTCATTAAAAAAAAACAAACCTCTAAAATTCTGTGGAACCATGAAAGCAATCCTGTTAGAGTCCACACAACGTAATAATAAAAAGAATAAATAATTTTAAAAAAATTAAACAACAAGGTTCATTGCAGTAATAACTATGACAAAATTGCACCAGCCTTTCCCTCAGACTACAAAACCTTATTTAAGAGCAGATGTTTGTAGTTTAAGAGAAAAAACAGAAATATAGGAAAACTAAAATCAGTCCCTCCCTTCATGTACACGTCAGGAAACAATAGCAGCACTGCAGCTAATGAAACACTGGCAGAAAGCTATCTTAGATCTATTTAAAGAAGGAGTCCTTAACCTTTCTAAATACAACAGACATCAGCACAACAAGATAACTAATGGTCACCGTGGCTGTCACCAATAGAATCAGCCTGGTAATATACATATCAAGCAGCACAACACTTAAGGGTATATAAAAGGTAGTATACTAAGTTATTTCCACACCCACATAATGCAAAGCCATCTTCTAAATAAGCATAAGAAAAAAATGGAAATTTATCAGCAAACTTTGAAACCTTTAAGTGCATTGGACTTAAATGTAATACGATGAAATTGTCCCACAACAAGCATAAAGAAAACATCACTAACATAAGAAAAATTACTTCCTATACTGAAAAGTGATGTATAGCATCAGAGCTATAATGAGCAGAATTACTTTTGATCATTTTAGTTTTAGAGTCAATAATTATCTTCAAGCGATTTTTTTTTCCTGAGAAAAAAGTAATTAAAAAGCAGCCACTCAACACTAAAAAATATGGTTAAGGAATTAAAAGACACATGCAGTTAATACACAAAATGCTACAGTAAAAAAAGGTTATAGTAAATAGGCTATAACGTCAGTGTCATAAGCAATACATCTCCATTTGTCTTCAGTCCACTTTAAAAAGTCAACTCCCATCCTATCTTTCTGAGCGTCATACAAACTAACCTTTACACCCCTTGAAATAGAATCAGTTTTTCATCAGTACGGCTGTGGACTACTCAGAAGAAATATCCTCTGCAGCAAAAGAGAAACTGTCAAGTAATAGAAATTGGAGATGACTCAATAAAATGCTACTGATACACTCAATTAAATGTGAATGCATGCCTGTAAAGTCTCTCAGAAGACCTGCAAAAAATAGGATAATTTATAAGTAGCTTTATATCTATACGTATGTAGAATTGTGTAAAACATGATGATGTTTTTTTCATTTTTTTCCCTAAAAATTTCACATAGCTTAGGCTTTATTTTCAGCTGGTTCCAAGCAGTATCATGCAAAAAAAAAGGCAATGAAATTCTTCAGTCTTTGATGCAAATTACTGCCTCAATGATTGGCTTGTCATAGCTTAATGGCTTCACATGGTGATTTTAATTGTAGCACAGAGATACCAGAGTTTGCTGTAAACCAGCTGGCTTGAATACTAGCAGTAATTTAGTCATGGCTGTGTGAACATACACCTTGGGTAACTGAACTACAGATTCTCTGTACCATAACTACAGTGTTTCTCATTTCTGAGCTGGCTTCTTTGAAGTTGGGGGAGGTACCTCAAACTCTGCATTGCCAACAATTGCATGGAGAATTTCTTAACAACAGAAAGAACCTTGACACACGTTTGCTCAATGTAGGTTCAGACTGACATAAAATACTTAACATTGGCAGGTGCATCCCCACAGTTCTCTATAGTATTCAGAGGCTGAAGAAAGGATGGCACCTTGCACTGGAAATTTTTATTTCCCTTCATTTAGACTGTGAAAGTTACCTACAGTCTCAATAACTTGATCGCTTAATATTACTATGTTGAAGGTCAATACTGAAGTAGTTTGATTTGGATAGTGTGCTGGTTTTTATTTATTCTGAGACCCAAAATTGTTCCTTCTATTGGGGCATTCAAAATGTGTGTACTGCCTAAAAATTCATTACTACAGACTACTTAGTATAAGCATCACATGATTCTGTCCCAAAAAGAGTCTGATTTTGCCATTAAATAGTTTAGCTAAAAAATACTATAAAATAAAAAATACGTTGCTATGCAGTAGATAGATTTCCTGTTGGCTAATAATGAATTTTATTCAGTTACAGAACACAACAACAATTTTTTCTCCTGCATGGAGAACAGAACAGCTAGGTGGAAAAATACAGTGTCAGTTATTAAATGATTTTGTATCTCTTGCAGTGAAAAAATTTAGTCTGCTGCTTAGTCTCTGGTTGTACATCCTGGCTTTTAGTAACACTGCAGGTTGTGAGCAAACCCTACATAACACAAAGTGAATGAATGGGTAAGGAAGACCGAGGGAGGCAAAGGGATGTAATTAGCCAATAAGACAATGCAGGTCCCAAAAACCTACCAGAGACAGGATTTAAATGGACTTCACCATTTAATAAAACCTTATTACAAGTATGTTACCTTATTTTTCCTAACATGCCAAATAAACACTTAGATAGCTACTATGAAATGAATACTCCACACTGTAGAATATTTATTCATCTATCTTCAACAATTTATGCAAAAATTGATTAAAATCTTCCCCTTCCTTTTTTCCTTGAACACAGATGTATGTAAGAGACATCTTGATAAACAATACAAATGTTACTGGGTTTATGGCAAAGGTGTGCACCTATTTGGTTGGTAAGTGGCATTAAGCAACCTTGGCATGGATTTCTGATGGAACTCATTTCTTTATTGCCCTCTTTAACTGTTTACTCTTGCATTTGTGCCATTCCTTGACTGTTCAGAATCTTAAATGGTAACTCTGATCCAAGAATAATTTTCTTTTTAATAATATACGAAAAAAGCTATTCCCATTAAAAAAAGGGAAGTTTAACCTAATTTCAAAACATTTATGGAAAGGGAGAAGCAGCAAAGAAGAACTAGTTATGAAGTGATCACTTTCAGGCTGTATTTAGTTGTGCATAACAAATTTTCAGTGTCATGCAAAAGATGTGTTGAGAAACACAATTTTACTTTATTTTAGCAAGAAAAAAGGAACAGCTTTTAATGATGAAGAAATTGAAAAGGAAGTTTACCATGCGCTCCCCCAAAAACCGATGACACCTCCCATCAAGTAACAGATTTTTCATATCTATATTCATGAAGGGTTATGTTCCAGGTATCTTTATCAGTTTCCACTGGTCAGCTGAGTCTTGATGGTTTAACTAAACAAGTTCTACTATGTGTGGGTAAAGACCATTGTCATGGTTTAGCTCCGGCCAGCAACAAATAACCACGTGGACGCTCTATTGCCCCTCCCCCCCGGTGGGGTGGGGAGGAGAATCGGAAGAAAAAGGCAAAACTTGTGGGTCGGCATAAAGACAGTTCACCAGAAGAGCTAAGGAAGCAAACGGTAACAATAATACCGATAAGAAGAATATACAAAACACGG
>Ga0181612_106063_pt1 | contig 24480 bp, 36 predicted proteins | sample HoacroProtozoa21_FD_119630 | JGI IMG/M metagenome (GOLD analysis project Ga0181612, IMG submission 119630) | Hoatzin crop microbial communities from Cojedes, Venezuel. Combined Assembly of Gp0051906, Gp0051904, Gp0051908
AGTTTTCCCAATATCAGAAAACCTTTTGAAATCAGGGTTGTAACCTACAACAAGAGTACCTATATCATTCTCTATACAATAATTTATGATATACCTTGCCGATTTCTTTATTGTATCGTTTACCTGATTATTACGCTTTTCAGTAATCTTGCATATACGAGAAGTTTGATACATTCCCTGTTTTTTAGCGATAGATTGAAGTCTTGCCTTTTCCTTATTCCACCTATGGTTGATTGATTTGATTTTACGACCGTCTATTAAGAACGACATCCCAACGGTAGAAACACAGGTGGCAAGGTTATCTACTCCTAAATCAATAGAAAGGGCATTGTTCTTATTTAATTCACATATTTCTTGTGATACTTCATAGACATACTGAATTTTGAAGAACTGTCCGTTATTGATGGGTAAGATACGAACTTCTTTTATCTTCTTGTCACTTAGTCTTTTAGGAAAACGTATAAGAATATCCTCAACTTCCGGATGCAAAGAACGAAAAGCTCGGCTCATAGGAATTTTAAGAAAACCGTCTTTTATAAGAATAGCATTTATAGAAAGTATCAAGGCAAACATTCCACCCTTCTTACGATAATGAGGAAGTTTGACATCCTGATAGTGATAATCTCCAGACTTACATTTCTTTAAGAGATTAAAGAACGACTTGAAACTACGGTCAACTACCCTCATTATCTGCTGCGAGATGCCAGCCTGTAAGAGTGTATAGTTTTCGTTTCTTTTGCACTCGTGATAGTTGTTCTCGTATGTTAAATACTTTTTCTCATTAAAGAAGTACTGCCGGATATTGTAAAGTGCTACATTATACAAGTTATTAGAATACCTACACATCTCTCGGAGTAAGTTGTATTCAATTTTTGTGAGACCACAAATTACATTACTCTGGACTGCGTAAGTTCCCATATATGTTCTCCTTTCCCTAAATTATTTATAGATATATTATATTAGAGTATTATACAAAAAGCAATAGTTTACGAAGGAGAAGTTTATAATTAAAAGCAAAATTAAGTCCATCTGCTTTCATCCCCCTATGCTAAAGCATAGGGGTTTTCAGCGAAAGCCTCTTATAACTTGGTCGTATCCATAGTTTTTCTCCTTTATGCTGCCGACGGTTCTAAAGCAGTCTTGTCTATAACCGTTATTGCTCCAAAACGCCCTACTGCGTTATTTATAAACTCTCGACACTTCTCAAACACAATACCCATACGACCTGTATTGATACAGGCTTTTGCAAGATTACAAGAACCTCCGAATTGGTCGAGACAAATCTCTCCTTCTTCTGTGAAGGTCTGAATGAGATACTCATAGAGTTCTATCGGCTTTTCTGCCTGATGTGACTTCTTGTCACCTCTCTTTATATAATAGTCCTCTATATGCTGTCTTATTATTTTCCTCGTACATCTGCCCTTATTCTGATTGATAAGGTTCCGAGGCTTGCCTTTAGACCATACTATAATCATTTCAGAGCCCTTTGTAGTACGACCTGTATTAGCGTCCGGTTTTGCGTCTGCAATACTACTATTGAACTTTCTCCAATCAAGCATACAGTAGAACTCAAAGCCACAATCCTTCGCGTATCTCCGTATCTCTGAGAGATACTCGGAGTTTTCTGCGTTCTCCCAAGGGAGAAATTCGCAAAGATAAGCTCCGTCCTTGAGGACTCTCGCCTTATTTTCAAAATCTTCTCTGGTATATCTGAAACACTCATAGTCTGCAAAGTTCTTCTGATTACCGCTGCTGTGAGAGGACTTCATAGAGTAGGGGTGGTCTGTGATGATACAATCAATAGAACTGTCCTGTACTCCCTCTAAACTCCTTCCGTCGCCCTCGATAATAAGAGATTTAGACCTCTCGCCAACAATCGCCCAGACTCCTGTTGTGACAGACATAAACTTGCTGCACCTTTGGAGCTGCGTTCTAATAGAGTTATGGAGAGTCTTGCCGGAGGATTGATAGTCTGAATTATCTACATAGTCATAGATTTCAGCATTAGTCATAGTCTTCTTTTCACTCTCGATAAAACCCTGTTCGATATATTCTGATAAAGACATCTGCTTTTCCATATCGTTCACCTCTCGTTTCTAATCAACTTAACTATACTTATAATATACCATAACCATATATAAAAGTCAATATTCCACGAAAAATAAATAGAGAGAAAGAGCAGTTTTCTCGTTCCTCTCTACTCAAATAAGTTGGCTACCCAACTTATTAACTCTTAGTAGTTCCCTCTCGGTCCTCCTCTTAGCAATATCCGACTCCTTTCGATTTAAGCAGCCACTCGCTATCTCGATAATTTCCATAAGAGAAAGAGCACTCGAAGAGAGGAGAGTAGCAAAAGACCTCCACAAATCTCTCTCCCCACATCTCGAAAACCTGTTCCTGTATCTCTCTAAGTGTGAGCCACTTAGTCTCGTTCAGAGTCTCTGCGTCCTCAACGTGCCAATCGAGCTGAGAGGTCACAATCCTCGCCTCGTCGAAAGCTCCTATTATCACTCTCGCAAACTCCGTACCCGGAGAGTCATAGACCACTTCGAGAGAGCCGGAGACCTTTGAGAGAAGGTTACAAGTCTTAGCCGAATAAAAGTCTGTTATCAGTTCGTTCTCCATATATCCTCCTTCTAAACTCTCACAAGCTCCTCTATCCCCACTCCCAACGCATTAGCTATCTTCACAGCGACCTCTATGTTAGGTTTTCGCTCTCCGTTCACGTACCGACTCATAGAAGTTTCCGTTGTTCCTATCTTTTCGGCAAGCTCCTTCTGGGAGACATTGTGAGAGGAAAGAAGAGCCCTAAGGTTATCCGAAAACTTTGAGCCGTCGATTGTAGGGAGCGGTGCGGAGCGTCTGGAAGGAGAGACGAAACCTGTTAAAAGTTCGTTGCTCTGCTTTATCCCTCTCAGCATCCCCTTAGTATAGACTCTTGTTATTTGCTCGTTTGTAGTCAAAAACTTCTTAGAGCTTTTAGTCTCTCCGTCGAGAGTGATGTTAGAGAAGTCCTCGACGGAATGATGAGCGGAAGGGGAGAGACCGTCGGTTGCGTGTTCGATTGTGTTATTATAAAGCCATTCAAGACCACTTATCCATTCCATATATACTCCTTTCAGTCTATCAGGTCGAAAACCTCTCTCCAATCATCCTCTGTATAACCTCTTGCTATTGCAACTCTTAGAAAACTCCGAAGATACGGAATACTCTGAATATAGTCGGCTATATCTCTCGGCACTTCTCCTGTACTCTCAGAGATAGAGTCGTACATTTCTATAAGTTCGTCGCCCTTAATATCAAAAACCTCTACAAAGCGGTCGAGCATACTCTGAGAGAAAGGAGAGCGGCGGTCGTGTTCTATATCGTGGATATAGGTAGGGGAGCAGTCGAGCCGTTCTGCAAGCTCCTTCACCGTAAGGGCCTGCTGTAATCTTTTCTTATTGACATATTCTCCAAAAGTCATAATCTAAACTCCTTCTTTATTGTTTGAAGTCCAATAATCACAAGTATCCCTTCTGCGTACCCATATTTCGAGCTTTTTACAAAATACTGCATTGTATTTATCAGTATTCTCTGGATAAAAGATACAAGCTAAACAAGGATACTCTTGGTGAGTGTAATAATATTCAACATCCGAGTCTAAATAATAGTCCACTAATTTCTTATCTGGAACAGAGGGGTGCATCCAATACGGTGTCGCATCTGGCTTTATTCTTACGCTACAATCGTAATCTTCCCATTGTTTTCTCGTCTTTAAGCGTTCTCTAACCTCTAACGGCAGCTTGTTCTTTATTGGAAAGCCGTCGTATTCTGAAAAGCGGTCTATCTTCACACCGTCAATCTCTGTGTATAATGTCTTATCGTCTGTCTCCCAACTAATCATACTCAAGCTCCTTTTCTATATTTAGCCCACTCTTCCTTTGTGAGTGGTCTGTCTATCATTAACCTTATATCCGTGTCCTCCTCGTTATAGAAAAGGTTTGAAACAAAAGGGTGGTAGTTGTCTATGCAATACTTAATAGCAGCGTTCCGACCTACTACTTTCTGGACTAATTTATTTTTGTAGTACACGTTCCAAATATACTCTTTAGCCACTCCAAATCACTCCTCCTCCATTTCGCAAGTGAGCATTAGATAATTTCTAATAATCTCGCCGTCTTTTAGTACCGATATAAAGAACCCTGTCTCTCCGTTTAACTCCTTAATAGGAGAGAGAGTATAGGCGTGTTCCTTACTATCACTTTCGCAAAGAAGGTCGTCGATATAATACTGAGCTTGTAGGAGTAGAAAACCGTAAGCCTTGAGATAGTCTGTATATACTCCAAAGCATATTGTGAAATCGTCGTCATTCATAACGATACTGTAATAAGTCTTATTTTTCTTCTCTGTTTTTACTTCCTCGCTCATAAATATTATTAGCCGTGGAAACCCACTATCTTTAGATGGTGGGAGGAACGGCTATCCTCCTTTCTGTTTACAATATGGGGCGGTTTAATGCTATAAGCCAGCCCGCCCCGAGCTGTTAAATACCTTCGCCAATGTTATTCTAAGGTTTTTGTAAGCAACACTATTCCTACCCCTCAGAACTGTTTAATCGCTTACCTCAGAGCCGTAGATTAGGTATAACGTCCACGGGTGACTATATATTCTTAGATAACGTAGTTCTCGAAAAACTTAGGCTAATCAACTATGGGCTTTTTCAAGCCCACTACCTTTTAGGTAGTGGGTAGTTGACAATATCTACTCCCTGTACTCTATCTCCTTAATAAGCCAAACCTCTATGTGACCGCTCTTAGTAGCGGAAAAACACTCGATATAGTAGTCACCGATTGCGTCTATAATCTCTGTATAATCAGACGGTATAACAGACGCGGCATCCCTGTTGGGAAAATGAATATCGTAAGTATCTCCACCGTCTCCGCTATAATCAACGAGCTTGTTAAACTCTCGAAAAGTCATCTTCGGATAGTCCTTTGGAAAAGTTCTCTTTCTATATTCACCCATAACTCTTACTCTCCTTCTCCAAATCTTCGCAAAAACTCCTCATAATAAGGACTGAAAAGCATATACCCCATAAAACTTATATCAGCTAACTTATCTCTATCTTTGTTCAGTTTAGGAGAGGACGTTACAACATCTCCGTCTTTATAATTTCTCCCATAGTCATAAGCCTCTTTATAAAGTCTTGCTATAAGAATACGATTGTTAAGACTCCTAATATCCTCGTCCATCACTCCTCCTCCAAACTCATAAACTCGTTTAACTTCGTAAGAGCGTGAGCCATTCCCTGTCTATATCCCTCTCTCCATGAGAGGTCGGTATAGTCTCTTCGCTCAAGATTGTTCTTAATTGTCTTCCCTTGATTATCTATATCTTTTTCTAAACACTCTCTATATCCACTCTCGTCAAAACCCTTAGTGACAACCTCGTTCAACCTCTCCTCAACCTCTTCCCAAAGTAGAAGAGTGTCCTCGGAGTAGTCAGGGTTTACAAACCGGGCCTTTCCCTCAAGCCTCGCCTTCTCGTGCATCTTATAATCGTAGCCGAGACAATTTATAAAGTAGCCGAGCAAAAAGTGATTATCGAGTTTTCTTACTTCTTCCTTAGTCATCAACCTCGCTCCTTCTCAGTTCTAAACCAAGCTCCTTTAACTTCGTAGCTATCTCATCAGCCGACTTTCTACCCATATTTCTGAGGCGAGAGAGGTCTGCATAGGAAAGGTTTGTTATCTCTCCGATAGTATTTATTCCGGCTCTACGGAGTACGTTATAACTCCTTACAGATAACTCAAGCTCGCATATATCCACGTCCATCAGGTCGGAGGGAGAAGGGTGGTCGGCATAAGGAGAATTTTCAAAACCTCCCTCGCTCCGCATCTTTATAAGCTCTTCTCTTATCCTCTTTTCTTCTTCTTTCTTTAGCTCGATAATTCTAAGCTCATTTTGAGAATGAAGTTCCCTAAGTTCCATTTCCGCATCATAGACCGCTTTGCCGTTTAGAAGGATGTTTTTACGAGAGGGGTGACGGAGTTTTCTAAGAGCCTTAGACTCTATCTGTCTAATGCGTTCTCTTGTAACGTGATAGGGCTTTGCTATTTCCTCAAAAGTCTTATCCTCATAATACTTCTCCTTAATAACCATCTGCTCTCTTTCAGCAAGGGTAGAGAGTACAATAGGAAAAGTTTCCTTTAAGTCTGAGGGAAACATCTCAGAGTTCCTATCCATAATCGCATAGAACTCGCCCTCAACCTCGACTCTTGTTATAGAGAAAATCTCACAAAAGAGCTTTTCCTCTGGAGTAAGGATAGGGATATAGTAGGAGGGGATACCGTCACCCTCATAATTATCTATACTCAACTTTTTATCCCATAAAATTCTACGGAACTCGTTCTGATTGATGTTAAGCTCCTGTAAAACCCTCTTCTCAGGCTCTCCGTTTTCTATTCTATTTACTGCCTCAAGGCACTTTTCAAGAGTGTTCTTGGCATTTGCTATACGTTCCTTATCCATAAAAACTCCTTTGTTTACAAAATAGCGTTCTTGTTATTATGTATTTATTCTATCAGAATAGTATATAAAAGTCAATATATTACAGGAGAAAATTTGGAGAAAAGTTAGGAGAGGGAAGTGACGCTGCTGTATCCGGTGGCTGTATTCACAGGGGTATCAAATAAGTTGGATAGCCAACTTATAAGCTATAAAAACCAGAAGGATTAACAGCACAGACGAGTCATATTCAAGAAAAAGCCTCAGCGTTCCAGAAAGGAAAACTCTTATAAGCCGAATAAGTTGGTTAGCCAACCCATAAGGAGAGATAGGGAGGGAGAGGAGCTGCGAGCGTCCTTTTGGAATTGAAAGAGGGTTAGGAGTAGACGAGAATAAGTCAAAAGAAAGCCGTCTGTCCGTAGCAGTCCTCACCTGTCCGAACAGTCCGAGGTGAGAAGTAGGGAGGAGAGTTGTGCCGCCCAAGGTCCGCTGCGTCTTTCTCTAAGTAGTTTATAAGTTGTCTTGCCAACTCATTTCCTCAAAACTGCCTCCCACATTCCTCCAGCACGAGTTCAGAGCCACGAGTCTGTAAGGGGAGTGGCAAAGGAGCGATAGAATGCCAGAGGATAGCTCTAAATAGCAAATAAGATGGCTTACCAATCTATTCGCTTGGATGTCGAGCGGCAGGGGGACCTCTGATAACAGAGATGCTCTGAGCGTGAGAGGAGAGGAGACGAGTGAGTCTTCCTGTCCGGCTCCTTCTCTGAACAGCCGAATAAGTTGACTCGCCAACTTATAAGAGGGGGTAGGAGTGTCTGAGACCATCCAGAGAAGAGAACAACAAAAAAAAGACCTCACCATAGGTGAAGTCTTGAGTTTGTCTGGAGTGACTGCTCCCGTTCCGGATGCCGCACAGTCTCTAAATAGAAAATGAGTTGGCTATCCAACTCATTCTATTCTGATATGACCTCTTCATCCTCCCCGGATGCTCTCTACGAGGAGAGGGTAGAGGAGAGAGTTAACCGTGACTGCCGACAGCGAAAGAGGTACCGTTATCAGAGAGAACGGAGGCATCAGCCATCTTCCTTTTCTTGACATACTCTGCATAAGCCTCCATATATGCGTAGGAGTCCTTGAAAATATAGGTTATAGCCTTATAGAGCTTTGGTTCGTACTCTCTGCACATTCCTACCTCATCTTTCCAATGAGCTCCGTAGGGGCATCCGGCACAACCTGTCCTTGTAAGTTTATACTCAGAATAACAGCGTGAGCACTCTATATTATAGAAGTCCTTGTAGATATTCTTGTTTTCAGTCTTGTACCAAAAAATAGGGCGGTAAGATGCAAACTTATGCGATTTATTAGGAGAGGAAAAACAGTTTTTATAGGCATCAGCCCTCGCTCCTCCTTCTGCTTTTCTTAGTCCGAGAATAACCAAATCAAAGCCGTAAGCCTTGCAAAGTTGCTCGGAAACAGTTTTCTTCGCATAAGTACAGCACTTATTAGAAATTTTGAAGGTAGGAGGGTTTTCCGTTATAAACTCCTTGAGAAAGGGGAGCTTAGAGATATTATACATACCGCCGTTCTTATTGTTGTTACACCAAAAGGCAAGAGCGGAGCAGCATCCCTTATACCAAATGCCGTTAAACTTCGCCCAATGCTTTATATCCTCATCCTTTTCGAGTTTTTCCTCAAGCTCCGCTGTCTTCACAACATCAGCCTTAATACAATACTTATCTAAGAGGTTAAAGAAGGAGTCGTCCTCCCACTCAAAACCGTATTTTTGGAGACGCATAAGCATCTCACAAGTAACTTTGTTAAATACAGGCTGTCCGTATTCCTTGCAACTCTGAGGAACAGGCTTTTTAGGACGATACCTCAGAATAGAGATATCGTACTTTTTCTCGAGAAAATCGAGATGTTCGTGAGTAGCAGCATATTCTATACCTGTATCAAAAAATACATAGGTTATCTTTTTATCTTTATCAACCTTATAGCAAAGGTCGAGTAGAACGTCAGAGTCACTCCCCCCCAGACACACAACAGCAAATCTTATTATACCCCTTATGATTGATAACGGAGTCGGCCTTCACGAAGGAGTCGAATATAATCGAGTCCTCTGGCAAATCAAAGTCCAAAATATCCTCTAAATCTGTGTATGTAGGAGAAATGTGATTCTGTACGCTCATAATATCCTTTCTATCCAACCTTTTCAAAAACAGTCTTTTCCTCTGGCAAGTCCTCGTAAGCAAGAAGGCACATAATACCGCAATCTTGCATTACTTCTTTGCTCATTCTTCCGGCATCTTCCGGCAGCTCGTCAAGGTAAACTCCCTTTATACACGAGTGACCGACCTCTCGCTCTAATCTTGCTCTTGTCTCAAATACCTCTGGAAAATCTCTTCGTATCTTATTCCAATATCCCATTCCACCCTTCACACAACCGACACAGTTATTGTTGTTATAACCGAGGTCGTACATCAAAGGTCGCTTAATGCCAAGCTTCTCTAAAAGTCCGTGAGCGTCCTCTTTTGAAATGTTCTTGTCTATAAGGGGGAACTCGTGAGAGAACTCAGGAAAATTCTCGACAAGCCTCTCGGCACGGTTTTTCTCGCTCATATCCATACCCCATACATAAATAAGGTCTGTATCCGGGTGAGTCTGCCAAAAGCTCTGTTCCCACTTCTTACGGACAATCTTCTTTAGATAGGTCGTACAAGTTGCTCCGTGGGGAGAGTTTATAAATTTTGTCTTTCTTACAACGTCCTCAACCTTTTCAAAGTCAGGACTCTTTATAATCGTGACCTTCTTTCCGATAACCCTCTCACAATCTGAGATAAATCGGAGAGAGTCAGGATGCTGGTCTGCTATGTCAATGTATATCCACTCGTCCACATCTCCGGCTAAGTATCCGGCTATAAAAGACGAAACTCCGGCTGAAAGCCAAACTACCTTATATGATTTTCTCAACGCTAACCGCTACACGAAATCTCCATAATAGCGGTAACTTCTGAATTTGCTGTTCATACGCACTCCGAAGAGTGCCTTATAGCCACGTTGCGATAATTTTATAAGAGGTCAACCCAATCATCACCTCTCAACCCTGTCTTACAGGGATTAAGCGTTATTCCTTTCCTTTGTTCTACAAACTATAAGTTCCATATTCCTTTATCCTTTCTATAAATCAACTTCACTTTTGTTTTTATATCTTCTCTTCTAAAGACTTCTCCAAAAGTCGCTGTCATCGTTGTCGTCATCGCTGTATGTGTCGGGGTTGCCTGTGGTATTAAACTTCTTATATACGCTCACTCCCACTTCTAAAAGCTCGTTAAAGGGAATGTTATTCTCAATAGCGTAAACTCCCGCGTCTGTATAAATATCGTAGCCTTCCATATCTTCTTCTCCCTTCTATTCATCATAAGCCCATCTAAAGCCCATATTCTCGATTATGTTACATACCTCTCCCTCATCGTTATAAGGAACGGACCAATCGAGCCAGAGATAAGTGTTATCATCATAAAAGCCTATATCTCTCTTAATACCGTCAAACAAAATTCTGAGGAAAAAGATAATTCCGTCCTCTCTATATATCTTCGGTATTCTCTTATAAGTGTTTATACGAACCTTACCGTCTGAGACCTTGTTGTAGTAGGAGCGAAGAGCAGTAGTTATATTGAGCATTGTCTGTTTATCCATAACAATATACCTCCGTTTTATTGTGTTTTCCTTACCTTTACTATGATTATATTATATCAGAATGATATATAAAAGTCAATATTCTACAAAAATAAAATGTAAATATATATTTATATATTTACAAAATTCCTCTTTCTTTGCAAATTGCCATACACTCCTCGTAGAACTCCTCACTCGAACAATACCACCCATCAACCTCACCATAGTAAGAGCCCCACATCTCAAGTCCGGCTCTTTCTGACAAATCGGAGAAGTAGGGCGGCCAGAAAATAGACACGTTTTCTGACGACTTGAGACCAGTGAACCAAAACTCCGTGAAGAAGTAGCGGCTGCTTATTTTGACACACAATATATCCTTCTTGAGTATAGGTCGCCCAATAACCCTCAGTTCCATATCCTTATAATCACTCTCACAAAGAGTCCTATACTCCTCATAAGAGATAGGCTCCTCCTTATATATAGCTCCGCTCTCTGCATAGGTCATAGCTTTTACTCCCTCCAATCTCTAATAAGTCTCCGTTCCTCCGCTCTCACCCTTGCTCTCTTTCTGTGCTTACCGCACTTATCCTCGTAAACTCCGGCTCCCATCTGGTAGGAGTTGTAGCGAGGCTTTTCTATCTGAAAGAGTTCAGTAGGAGAGTAGGTCTTTATAGTCACCGTTTTCTTATGTTTTCTTGCCATTTTAGAAGTCCTCCGCTCTGAAAGGTGGAAACTTGGGTACATCACAGAGAGTGTACTCTATACCCCTCTCGAAAAGCTCCCTCATAATAGTTTCCTGACCCTCTTTATCATCTAACAAGTCCTCCGCCAGAGAGATAAGGTTTATAGAGTACCAACCTTCTTTATGTTCTTCGTCCTCTAAGAAGTAGACGAGGACGTTGTGAGAACGAAGAGGGTCTGTCTGGAGGGGACCGTTTTTCACGCAAATCTCCAAAAGCTGTATGCACTTATAGAGGTTGAGTTCTTCCATAGAAAATCACCCTTGTTTTATCATTGTTTTCGTTTACCTTACTATGCTTAAATGATATCATAATCATATATAAAAGTCAATATTTCACAAATTTATATTTTCAAAAAAAAACTAATAGAACCAGAGAACTTTATACAGTTTGAGATATAGTTTCACCAAACACCCTTGCAGCAAATAGGTTGCCTACCCAACTTATTTCCTCTTATTCCCCTTCCAGCCAAAACCTTGGTCCACCTCCAAACACTCTCGTAGCTCAAACTCCAAACAACCACCATCTATCAAGAGATTATTTTGAATGTTGGCAAGACAACTTATAAGAGAGGAGTAGGAAAGCTGCCGGATGCGGACCTCCAGAGGCTCTAAGCAGTAAATGAGTTGGGTAGCCAACTCTAAGGAGAAATGGAGCAGGAGCGATGCAGCAGCGTCCGGAGAGTTCTATCAAGAGAAGTCTAATAGGTTGGCAAGACAACTTATTAGAGAAAAGAGGGAGAGGAGGAAGACCGTTCCGAAGAGAGACTATCTGGAGAGGGCGATTTGGCCTAACCTCCCCATCCACTCTTAGCAAATGAGTTGTCTAACCAACTTATAAGAGCAAATAAAGAGTACTCGCCTTCCGGGAGAACTGAGTCGAGAGCATATTCGGAGCCAACCGGATACAGCAAGACTCTTAGCAGCTAATAAGTTGGGTAGCCAACTTATTAGAGAAAACAGCCCTAATAAGAATTTTATACACTTTGGAGTACACTTTCTCACTTTCTCAATAGAAAAACCGAGGCATAAAAGCCTCGGCAAATCAAGTCCTTATCTTGACATACTATCTTCGACCTTCGATATCTCCACTACCATGCGGAAACTCATCAGCTCTCTGTATGTCTCCGAACTCGTCTATAACTTTCCACGTCACAAAGTCAGGGCTTGCACATATCACAATAGTACCCTTGTGTGTTTGCTTATAGTTAACAATTATATCCTTGAGAAAAAGATACATAGACTCAAGAACGGCATAGGGAAGATACATCTTATACGGTCTATCGCACCGACCATCTATAAAATAAAGTACACGATGGTCTAAGTCCATCTCTATACCGTCTATATGCTCCATATTGAATACCATAGAACTCGTAATATGCTCATTATTATCAACTCTTATGAAATCAACTATCATTATTCAAACCTCCTATATTCACCTACGGCACATCCACATTTTCTCAATAAAATCTCCATACACTCTCCTTATCTATTCCTTAAAACTAAATACTCCACATCAGCAGCTCCATAAGCACTCTCTAAAACAAGTTCTATGGGGTTATCGACCTCATTATACGAAAGGTAGAGCATCACCGTTCCTCCGTCTATCTCTTCAATTCCCTCATTAAGAGCATACTGCTCATAGTAGATATAACTCTCGTAGCCCTCGGCTCTGTCCTCTGGTGAGAGGTTATCTCCAGAGCCTTCGGTATAACGAATTATCTGCATATATGAGGGTATAAAGAGATACGTTTCCTCACTCATACGACCACCCCACTAACTCGCCTTATCCAGAAAGAGAGCATAAACCTCTTCTGAAGTGTCTGGGAGAAGAGCGGTCTTATTATAAAAGCCGTTTAGCTCTGCAATCGTGCCGTTAGGGTTATGATAACCCTCTGCATACCTCACATCATACTCCGTATAGCCCTCGTTGTTCTGAGTGAGCCTCAAATAGCCTACTCCGGCTATTTTTATAAGAACCTCACATCTAAGTCCAAAAGGCCCAAACCACTCGACTCTCTGATTAGAGAGAGAAGAGAGGTCAGAAATGAGAGGCATTATCACGTTATCAATCCAAGCCTGAGTATCGCACTCACTATTACTCTTTAAGTTTTCTATGTCGTATATCATAATCAAACCTCCGTCCAAGCTATGTCAATGTGATAGCCGTTAAGGTAGCTATATGCCATATCGTAGCCTATTACCGTCTCGTTATCCTCTAATGCCTTAGTCTCCTCGTCAAACTGCTCGAGTTCCTTGAGAGTGAGAGAAGAGAGGTCGTATTTATCACCGACAGCCTTCTGTACCTCTGAGGTGAGTAGCTTTACAATCTGTCTCTCGGCATCCTCATAAGTGAAATACTTATCTAATGAAATAGCTGCATCTTCGTTTGTATAGTGTGCTACTATCCACATATTCTCGACCTCCTTATCCAACTATCTGTATCGACCACTTCACATATCTATCATTCTCGTTGTTATCATCATAATTGTTCAGCACGGCTATAAGTCCGGTGTCGGAAATGTTTATGTCGTAACCAAGCATAGCAGTACTAACTCCGTTATGTATATCGTTAAGGTTATCCTCGTAGCCGTTTGTATCTGTAAGGAAAGTATCAAGACAAAAATCTCTAATAGCCATCTTGAGCTTTTCCTTTGAGTCAACCTTTGAAGAGAAAATACCAAGTATCGTTGTATAAAACCCTCTCTCGATATTACTCTTATCAACTATCTCACTCTGTATAACCGCATACTTACTCATATTATTATCCTCTCCTATACCTTCTCCACAACATCAACCCCAAGTAAAACGTGAAGTGATGAGCCGTTATCCCACTTTATTATCAGACTCCCAATACCATCTACACCTATTACCGTTCCGAGAGTATTAAGAGGAGGAGCCTGTATATCGTCCATCTTTATAAGTTTCACTCTTGTTCCGACAGGGTATTTAGCCTTTACCTGTTCTACTTCTTCTCTTGTTGGAAAGTTCTTCATAGCCGTTTTCTCCTTGTTTCCGTTCATCTTTACTATGTTATTATAATACCACAATTATATATAAAAGTCAATATTTTACAAAAATATATTGTAAGATTTTATGAGGAGTTTACTGTAAAAATAAGGTTAATCGGAGCGTAGAAGAGTAGGAACATAAGAGAATAAGTCAAGGGAATGCGACATCCGGCTGGAAGAAGATAGAGAGCTTATAAGTTGTCTTGCCAACCTATAAGCTCAAAACTGATTGTGCAGGGATGACATCTCGATAATCAGAACTCCATCTCTCATCCCTGCTCCAACTACTCCCAGCAAATGAGTTGTCTATCCAACTTATCAGCTCGTAATAGGTAGAGGAGGGCGGAGAGGAGAGATAGGGTGTCCTGAGGAGAGCATATTCGGAGAGGATAATCATACTAAAAAGTCAACACTCTATTAAGAAATAGCTTATAAGTTGGCTAACCAACCTATAAGGGTAGGTCGGCATCTGGATTAAGCTACTAAGAGTAGTTACTCTCTACCTACTCTCAAAGCCACACTTATAATCCGAGATTTCTTCAAAGTAGCAAATAAGTTGGAGAGCCAACTCTGAGAAAGAGAGAGGGATTATTACCCGTTCCGGACGCTGCGATGTTTCAAGAGAGCAAATAAGTTGGATAACCAACTTATTTTAGAAAAACGACACCCCGCGTAACAGGTGGTTGAAAAGAGATGGCGGTAGTACAACTAAAAACACCATCTGCTTTTGGCAAAATCAAAAACTCCTCCCAACACTCTGGTCGGAGTGAGAGAAGAGCTTTTGAAAGAAAGGACGATATAAAAGAATTTCAGCACTCTTAATATAACGAAAACCTCTCCTCAACATATCCGTCTTATATGCGAGGAGAGGCTTTTGTAGGAGGAAATTATGAAACGATAAACAATCCAGACACACTACATTATACGAAAACCCCTCTCCACTCTTGCCGGAGTGATAGAGGGGTTTTGGCGAGAGTAGGGTTCGACTCTGCCCTAATCTCTATATATACTCCAAATTCTTTTCTATCCCTTGGAGTGAGAGCGAGGAAAGAGGGTTACTCGCTCATAGGACTCTTTATTACTTAAGCAATACCGAAGAAAAATTTACCTTCCTCCATAAAATACTCGTTTATAATACTCTCAAAAAAGCTGTTTTCGTCTGCGTTACAGTCGTAGTAGTCTATAAATCTCTCAGCCAAAATCTCACAATCCGCTCTATCGTGCTCGAAGTCTTCTCCAAACATATCTACGATATGCCTCTCAGCGTCAGCCGTTCTGTAAAGGAGATTGACCTTATCAAAAATCTTTCTGTCTGCCTCAGATATTTCGCTGAGTATAGTGTCATAGAGTGACATATTATTATCCTTCATAACCGTTTCCTCCTTGCATTTCTTACCTTTACTATAATTATATTATATCAGAATGGTATATAAAAGTCAATATTTTACAAAAAAATAATTTTATAAATATATATTTACAAAATGATTTTCAACGAGTTATGGGAAATAAAAATCTATGACGCAAATAGCCCATATCTCCTAATAAGTTGGCTACCCAACTCATAATAGCCTCTTCCAGATAACAGCTCCGGATAACTCTTCTCTGGCTCCATCTCCAGCCACAGCAGTAGGCATCTTTCTAATAAGTTGTCTTGCCAACTTATTAGAGGAGAGGAGTACGAGTCCCAACAGGAAGACGCAGCCGTTCTGCTTTCTCTAAAACCCTTATCAAATAAATTGGCTACCCAACTTATAAGGAAATGAGAGAGAAGGGAGGCATCCGGCAAATAAAGATTAACGAAAATAAAAAACTCCCCTCGACCGAAGGGAGTAAGAGTCCTTTTCTTGACATATTCCAAACTCAAATAGAAGAGTAGCTCCTACTAAGCGTTCTGCTCCGAAATCTTGCGAGCCTTATCTCTCCGTCTAAGTTCTGCCTTTACCTTTGCAAAACGACTCTTATTACCATTCACGTTATAAGATAGCCACTTAAAAGCCTCCTCTATCTCCTCGTCTGTTGCCTTCTTGAGAGCATAGAGGAAATTGCCATCATTAGCCGGAAGAGTTTTAAGACTATTCACGACATTTACCTTATACTCGTACATACTATGCTACCTCCTCATCTTCATCTACATTCACGCTATATATCACCTCATAGCAATTCTCACACTCCACGGCATAGTTTTCTCCGTCACCGTAGCAAGCAAGACAAAGCTCACAGTCCGTGTGCTCAAGAGCCTTGTAGAAGTCCTCATCCGAGAACGATACCTCTTTCTTACCATACTTGAATGTGAGAGTAGGGAGGAGAGCATCAGTAGATACTGAAACCTTCACTCTGCGACCACTTTTATAAATGTTGCTAAACGCATTGTAATAGTTAATCTTCTTTATCATCATCAAGCTCCTTTCTGTAAACTGACACCCTTACTAATTACAAGCTCATACCTCGTTCCGTTCTCGGCAATAACGACCTTCTTTATGGGAAGATAGTTCCTATCATCAGCAAACTCATCCCACTCCTTTTCTGAAATAGCCCAACCTCTCTGAAAATACTCCTTACACACGCTGATAAGAGCGTTGTAGTGGTTAAGGAGGCTACTGAGAGTATGATGGAAAGTGCCTCTGTCATCCGTATTATCTCCAATATTTAATGCTAAATTATAAATTATATCTGGCATATCTCTAATTCCTTTCTAAATACTTTCTCTACTCACAATAACCTCTTCATATTCACCGTTTATCATAGCGAGGCTATCGACAAAAAGAGTTCTACCATCTGCAAACTTTTCCCACTCCTCCTCAGTCGTGATACCTCTGTCTGCTATCGGCATCTCTATCTCGTTAAACGGCTCAAAGAATGAGTCGTGACACTTACGAGCCTCTACAAAAGAGGTGAACACACTCGGACAATCAAGTTCTACACCTCTACGGTGTGCAACCGCATAAATTACCATAGTCCTCACGCTCCTATCTCTCTGGCTCTTGCCTCTGCCAAAATCTGCCAACGTCTTATTGCGTGGTCGCTCTTGACACTCCACACGGCTAAAGCCGTGGGATTCTTGCTTCAACCACCGTTGCGATATTAAATATCGTCTTACATAGTGTCCGCAAGCGTAAATTTCCGTATGCCCTACGGTATTTTTATTAGGCTATATCATTGATAGCCCTTTGTTCAAAATATTTACACTTGCATTTATATCTCTGTCGTGAAAGGCATGACAGCAAGGACATTTCCATTTTCTAACAGTGAGATTTTTTACAAGTGGGTTTTTGTAACCACAAAAAGAACAAGTTTGACTACTCGGATACATAGTCGGCACTTTAATTACTTTACTTCCGTACCACGTTGCTTTGTATTCAAGCATAGAGAAGAATGTACCCCACGAACAGCTTGATATATGTTGTGCGAGCTTATGGTTACTAATCATTCCCTTAATATTTAAGTCCTCTACACAAATAACTTGGTTTTCGTTTATTAGCATAGAAGATGTTTTGTGAAGGAAATCGTTTCGTTGATTAGTTATCTTCTCGTGAACTTTGGCAACCTTAACACGTTGTTTTTCTTTGTTGTGACTACCTTTTTGTTTACGAGAGAGTTTTCTTTGTTCTCTTGCAAGATGTTTCAAAGACTTCTCTAAATGTTTGGGGTTGCTAACAATGTTTCCGTTACTGTCTGTATAAAATTCCTTGATACCGACATCTATACCTATAACACCACTTTTATTTAAGGAAACTTCCGGCTCAAAATCTACATTAAGTACAATGAAATATTTGCCTGTTGGAGTTTTCTCAATCGTAGCGTTATTTATGTGACCTATATCCATAGATTGCTTAATTTTGACAAGACCGATTTTTGGCAGTTTAACACTCTTGCCGACAATACGAATGTTATCATTTTGATTAAGTGTTCTGTATGATTGCCAATTATCACGCTTACTCTTAAATTGAGGATGATTAGCTCGTTTCTGAAACATATTGACAAATGCACGGTCTAAATCTCTAAGTGACTGCTGTAACGCGATAGAGTCAACCTCTTTCAAAAAACTGTATTCATCAGTTTTCTTTAGTTCTGTAAGCATAGAAGATGTTTGACTATACCCAATCTTTTGACCGTTTTTGTAGGCATCGTTACGCATAGCAAGACCTTTGTTGTAAACCAACCTACAACAACCAAGAGTTCGATTTATTAACTCTTTTTGAGATTTACTTGGATAGGCTCTAAATCTTATACCCTTTTTCATATCATCACCTATGGTCTTGTTTTCTGTGTATCGACATACCATTTAATTGTTTCCGAACTTACATTCCCTGCCGTCGATACAAAGTAACTACGAGTCCAAAGACTCGGCATAGCACTAAGTTGTGGAAATTCCTGTCTTAACTGAATAGAAGTACAACCTTTAACTTTTTTCATTATATCTGGGATAGACATAGTGGGAAGTACGCTCACAAACAAATGAACGTGGTCTATATGACATTCTAAAGCGAGAATTTCAATACCACATTTTGCACATTCTTCGATTACAAGTTCCTTAAATCTTTCTTCAACACCGTAAATATTAAAAATTTTTCTTCGGTATCGAGGACAAAATACAAAATGGTAGTTTATTAACGATATTGTTGTTTTTGTGTGTTTATATACATTCTTCATGGTATATATTTTAACACTTATGTAGATGTTATTCAATGATATATCTATATATTTGAGAATAGTTTTTGAGTTTAAGAGCTGTCATCCACACAGTTAAAACTGTGGGTTTTCTCGCCCTAAAAGGTTATAAAAGTTAGTATAGAGGTCATCTCACCTCCGACAAACCAACAACGTCGTTACTCAGTCGCTTAGACCGATTTAATACTGCTTGCCAGCAGTATCAAATTGCTCCTTCGCCTTTTCACTCCTTTTTGTTGGCTTGTCTTCGGTACGGAGATACGCTCAACCAATTTCGCTTGAGGACCACTCCGCAATCTCGCTTTTCAGGGTAAACCATCTAAGCCCCCTGAAAAGCTGCTCCGTTTTCGAGAGCTCCGCTGCTCGCTACGCTCTCTCACCTTTTGCTCTAATCGGTTGAGCTACTCTTCGGAGTTTTCTACCTTTAGGGGTCGTTCTTATTAGGATTGTATTGAGAGTGGTCGGAACTACGTCACTCCGTACTGCCAATGTCGCTCGAGGCACCGCCTTCATAATCTCGCAGTCCAGCCCTAAAAACCATCTCAAAGGGCTGTCCTGCTACTCGGCTTTCGGCGGCTTGGACTGGGGCCGCCTCATCCTCTGGCTCTCATTGGCAGTACTACTCTCCTAAATTATCTACTCCTTCTACTTTTCGCTACTAAGAGCTTTGAGTCGTCGATACTAAGAGGCTACTTGTCGCTCCGTGCAACCAATCTCGCTCGGCACCGTCTCGCTCTCTCGTCGAGTCATACCAAGGGTCTATCGCCCCAAGGTCTGCCTCTCCTCATTCACTCGACTTTTCTCCTTATCAGCGTTCCACAGCGATAGGAGAAAGCCTTCGCTCTAATTGGCAGCACTCCGCTCCCATCTCTCTGTAAAGGTTTCTCTTTGACCTACTCTCTATAAATGCTCCGCAATCCCAAACCGTCACACTATACCCTCAACAAATGAGGCTATACGTGTTCCTTTAGTTTGGGATTGCTCCGCATAGTTTTCGGTATATATGAGTTGTCGTTCTTAGAGGTTGTACCCTCTACATTTTGACACAATCTACTTCAAGCCTACGACAAACCAACTCCCCACTCACGCTCGTCTCTCTCCCGCCCTTCACCGCTACGCTGAGATGCCGTCGGCATCTTTCGTGCCGTCCTTCGACTCGCTTAGAGTGGTATGAGTTGGTGTGTCTCCGGCTTTATCTTATGCACGGTAGTTCTCTATATGTTGCCGAACATTTATTATTGTTCCGGCTACACTTTATTTCCGATAATATACATACCCCCTGTTTATCTATACGCTTATGTGATACACAGATAGTCCTTCCTTAATATATACATTTTGGGTTATGGTATTTACGTTGTTGTTTATACTTACAGGGCTTGTGATTATATATATATTTAATGATGTGGCTATGATAAGGCTATATAAATATATAAGATATTAGTACTATCACTTTATCGTTTATACGTCAGAAATACGTCCGTCGTGGCAGTCGCTGTTATATCGCCTACGTCTTTATTGTGTCGCTGTCGCTACGCTCGGTGTCGCATATATAGTGAACGTACATACAGAGAGTGATTAGAGCGTGGTATCGAGAATGGCACGGAACTTGATACGGAGCGTGAGCCTGTCAGCTCGTCTGCTGAGAGGTTTTGTAGAGATAGAACTCGGTGCGTTCCAAATTATGAGGGCGGTCGGAGTAGGTGAGGATATTCTTTTGAGGCTTTAGTTAGAATGATACTAAGAGTTTAGTATTTGCTGAGAGGGTATCTTAATATAAAGGTCTTGCGAATATGTCAAAAGAGGATGATTTGAGATGACTGTATGCGTTGATATGCCTTTTATAGTTGTGCTGTTCTGCTGTTTTTAGCTTTTATATTAAGTCCGACCAAAACCCCGAACCTTTAGGTTCGTGGGATGTAGGTCGGCTGTGACAGGTTTGCCTAAGCAAACCGTCTTGTAATTTGCGAACACATTGTTTTAATGATATAATAATTATATATTTAGTTCTTTGAAAAGTTAAAGTATGCGGTTCTTAACACTAATCATTGTTAAGGTAAAACTTTAAGTGTAGGTTAGACTTCCTTAAAAAGATGAATAACACATTGTTAAGTAAGAACTGATATAAGGTAAGCGGAAACCGTAAGGCAACCGTGTCCGAGGCTTTTGGCAAGCCCTCAAAGAATAAGACTCGTTTAGAGTAAACTTCTTTGGAATCCCCGATGCTTTAGCATCGTGGGAGTGTCAAGATTGAGTGTATTGTGAGGGTACTAAGAGCAAACTACCTCACTTCTACGAAAAAACTACCTCACCAGAGTGAAAACCACCTCTCTTCTGAGAAGAAATCTCACCAGAGCGTGTATTTTGAGTGGTCTGCTCCCCAGAGGAGTAGAACACTACTTCCCTCTTTTTTGCGTTTTTTGATTTTATAAACTACTAAGGTTTTCCGGCTGCACTCCCTCCTTATTCTAATAAGTTGGCTACCCAACTTATTAGCTATTTTGAAAAGGGAAGTATCCGGGGAGGCTGCATCTCTCCTATCTCCCTCGACTTCTACTCTCTCTAAAGTTGTTTTGCCAACTTATTTGCTCCCTTTCTACTCTTCCTGACAGGTACATCTCCTCAAACCATTCCCTTTCAGAGTGAAACCAGAGCTATCAACTTCTCCTAAGAGTTTGATGAGAGTGGCTGGGATGAGTTCCGTCCGCGTGATTTTTGTTTTTCCTTATAAGTTGTCTACCCAATCTATTTACTCTTTTCCGAAACCCGCGTTGCTCAAGTCGGTCTTTGGCTCCACTTCTCGTTCTTCTTCCTCGACTTCTTCTATCTATACCTCTACATTTGTACTCTCTACTTCTTCCCTCTGAAACTTCCTAACTCACCAAGTTAATGATTTAGTAGAAGATGTCTTATAAGTGTTCTTCTATCCAGAGGGTATTTGGAGTTCTGCCGCCGAACAGTTCTACCGTGTTTCCCCTTATAAGTTGTCTATCCAACTTATATGCTATAAGCGGATGAGGATGGCTGGAGTATCGCCATCCTTGTTCTTCGGAGTTGAATATATTTGACTCTCAGATTTCTATATACTTCACTCTCTATACTGCTCTACGCAAATATCTCGCTCCCTATAAACTTTCTAACTCGCTGAGTTAGAAAATTTCGATAATGGTGTCTGGACTCATTTCTCAAAATCGTGTAAAAAATCTCACAAGCACTCTCGCAAAACTCAAATAAGTTGGCTACCCAATCTATTTGCTCTTACCGTACATTTCCCCTGTCTGATGAGCTTTACCTCTCTCTCCTCATCTTGCTCCTGAACTTCCCAACTCACCGAGTTGGTCTTACTTAGAGGCTGATGAGATGCCTCAGGGTTTCCTCTCCTCATTCTCATAGGTTGAGACAACTTATTCACTTAGAGAGTGTTGAGATAAGCTCTCCTCTGGATAATCTCTATCTCGCTGAGTTGGTCTTATGGCAAGGCATCTCTCAGTACGTCAGACAATCACTCTTTTCTACTCTCACCCCCAGACTTTCCTCATAAATTCCCCATACTTTCCCCATATTTTCCCCAGAGATTTTGTGAGATTATTAAGAGTTGGCAAAACAACTTATATACTATGATGTCTTGATAAGCCGACCTCCTAACATTACAGCCTCTCTCCCCAAGCCACCCAGAGCATATTCGGAACTGTTGGAAGGCGACTGCTACTCGAAATCAGCTTATAGGTTGGTTAGACAACTCATTTGCTATGAGTAGATGAGGAATAGGGCCATCTTGATAATCTCTCTTCGGAACGGTCTTCTTTCTCTCTGCTCTCTTCCTTATAAGTTGTCTCGTCAACTTATTAGCTCTTATGGAACAGAGCTCGCCGGATGCGTCTGGATGCCTCGCAACTCTCTCACTCCTAAATTGCCTACCCAACCTATTTGCTACTCCTAACCTTCCCTGCTATCCGGAACGGATGAGGAGCTTTCGACTGCTCTAACCCAAAAACGTGTAAAATTTCCGGAAAGCATTTTTGCATATTCTCTTACAAGTTGGCTACCCAACTTATTCGACTACTCACCAGAGCCACCTGTCCTCCTCATCAGACCTCTCCTTATTCTTCTTGACTTACTATCTTCTGTATAAGGTATCTTCTACGAAGTTTTCTTCCTCTTATATCTCGTTTTTCTATATAATATTCCCCTGCCTATTAAGTGCCAAAACCAACTGTTGCAGCGTAATCCAGATGCCGATTTTAGTTTATAGGTTGGCTACCCAATCTATTTTCTATGTGCTCCTCTATTTGCTCCCTGTATCGCCACAAGCCCTTATAAATTCTACGTTTTCTCAAAATTTATTTTTGTGAAATATTGACTTTTGTATGTGATTATGGTATATTATAAACATAGTAAAGCTAAACAAAAACACAAAAATAAAGCGTTTAATATATCAGAGGTTTTGGTCGGTTAGAGCGACAGACATCACCTGAAAACGCTTGTGCTACGGTTAAGGCTTTTGAGGAGGTAAACGCTATGTGGAAAAACGAGGATGATACTTGTTGCGGTAATTGTAAGTACCACCGCTGTATAGACGGTGAATGGGTGTGTGGATGCTCAGAGTCTATATACTATGAAGATTATACGGACTATGCAGACGGTGAGGAGTGTTCAGATTTTGAGGAGCGTTAGATTAAGTAAAGGAGGCTCGATATGGTAAAGGTTAAGTATAAGGTACGAAACGATTTCAGATTTCCTTTCTATACTATGTCTTTCCCCTCTCTCGACACGTTCTCGGCGTGGATATTAGAGAGAGTCGATAAGACACAGAAAGCAGAGTTTCCATCAATTACAAATGATTACAACACCTTTTTCTTTGCAAACTCTTATACAAATAACGTGATTGATATTCTGGAGATTGTCGATAAGAGAACGGTTGTATATTCAAGAGGTTTTAATTACAGAGGTACTCTTACATCACAGGGAGTTGCTTTTATAAAAGCTCTTAGAGTAAAGCTCTACGAAGAGTACAGTATTGCAGTATAGGAGGCGGATATGAATATTTATACAAGGCTAATAAAGGCAACACCCTCTCTCCCAAACAAGTCTCGGAGAGAAAGGCTTATGGAGATTTTCACCTTTGACTACGATTGGATGGGTAAGAACGCTTTTTCTACCTCTTATATTGCTCTTGAGAACGGCTTTAAGAGTGATGCGGAATACTATGCAGACCTTGTTATCAGAGAGAACGGTGGCACAAATACTTTTGCTGATTGTGTCTATCGGTATGCAGACTACTTTATGCAGAGGAACGCTCACTACTATAATATATTTAAGCTCGATTACTACGAAATAGAAGATTACTTTGTTTTAGTGTGTGGAAGGAGTGATTGAGGATGTCTAAGGTATATGCTGTTTGCAGATATAAGGACGAGCTTGGAATGAGTCTTAAGACTGTTGGAGTTTATAAGAGGCTTTCGCTGAAAACCCCTATGCTTTAGTATAGGGGATGAAAGCAGATGGACTTAATCTTTCTTTTAATTACAAACTTCTCCTTTGTAAACTATTGCTTTTTGTATAATACTCTAATATAATATATCTATAAATAATTTAGATAAAGGGGAACATATATGGGAACTTACGCAGTCCAGAGTAATGTGATTCGTGGTCTCACAAAAACTGAATATAACTTACTCCGAGAGATGTGTAGGTATTCTAATAACTTGTATAATGTAGCACTTTACAATATCCGTCAATATTTCTTTAATGAGAAAAAGTATTTAACATACGAGAACAATTATCACGAGTGCAAAAGAAACGAGAACTATACATTCTTACAGGCTGGTATCTCTCAGCAGATAATGAGGGTAGTTGACCGTAGTTTCAAGTCGTTCTTTAATCTCTTAAAGAAATGTAAGTC
>Ga0181612_176747_pt1 | contig 24477 bp, 8 predicted proteins | sample HoacroProtozoa21_FD_119630 | JGI IMG/M metagenome (GOLD analysis project Ga0181612, IMG submission 119630) | Hoatzin crop microbial communities from Cojedes, Venezuel. Combined Assembly of Gp0051906, Gp0051904, Gp0051908
AAAGGCTGAGTTTCTCTTACTGGTTTCCGATAGCTGTATAAATCATTGGAGGGAAGAAAATCTCGATGAGTCACATTTAAAATGAGTCACCACCAGACCCCCCCATCCCCGTTCCTAAAATACAGACACATAATCAAGAAAGGAAGTTGTATATCCTTGCAAAAACAGAACAGATTACTATATAGCTTACATATAATTATGCTCTGGAAGTCATAGTCAGAAATCATAAAGTAAGCTAAAGTATAGAGTCAGATACTTCTAAAAGTATGGTTTCTAAAAGAAGCAAAAAAGAAATTCAGCAGATATACATCTGATGAAATACAATCTTCACGTTTGATTTCTTACTCTGTTACTAAGGTTAACATGCAAACATGTGGCACGATTTACTGATATCATTAGTGATCTCTTTCAGACCAACTTGTGATTTGATTGTCCTGTATCTATATTTATAAATAATAATATAAACCTAATGTAAAACATTTGCTACACATTTGATCATGCCACTAATGTAACATTTATATATCATGTACATAATCCTAACCCAGTCTTAAAGCAGGTCATACCTACTATTGCTGGAGACAACATCCTGTTTGCCAGGTTTTCTAAGACAAATGTCTATTGGCCAAACATCAGTTCACATTTGATGGTTCAGAACGGTGGTTTTTCTCCATTTATTCACTGTAATTGAAAGTCCTATAGCATGGATCAGTACATACTAGACCATATGTACTTCTTATAATGTTCAGACAGATGGTCGTCTTGGATATTCTAACCAAGAAGAGATAAATGCGTATCTGACTGGCCTCTCAAACATTATGCACATTCAGTTAATAATGGTTTCTATATATGATATCTCATTAACACAGCTCAGGGCTAACAAATTACTGACAGCTCCACTGATTCAGCACTAGAAACTGACTTTTCACATAACTTACCTGTTCAGGAGATAGCAGTTCTGGCTTCTATTTTAAAATGCAATATCAAAGCAGAAGGAGCAGCAAAGTGGTCAAGAAAGTTAAAATTACATTAGTGTAATCATCAGGCCATTGTCACCCTGCTGAATTGAATTCTATCTTGTACCAAAAAGTGAATTGGTCAATAGAGAGTATACTCGTTCAGAGTAGTATTTCAAGACATGCTTTGATACACTGCTAGTCAAAAATTGAAGTTATCCATGCCTCCTGTAGTCTTGCAAAAGAAGGGTCTAGTAAAGCATTGAAAGCATAGTCTATTCATTTTTAAAGTGTTTTCCTTCTAGCACTCAGGAAGCCAGTTCATCATGGATATTTCTAATATACTATTCTCTTGAAGTGTTTTCCACTAATCACATCCAAGTATTTCATATGGATTTGCCTTATATCTGGAAAACCTTTAACTACTTTTACTATGCTTACTCCACGGTTTTGGCACATACAAAAGAATTATCTCTTTGGAAAGAAGTTAATGAAACAGATCCAGCTTCAATAATTTTTCAAGGAACAAAGGTTGTAAAATTGTTTTCTACTGGAATGTTGAACTTCTCAGAAGATCACGCACTCAAGCCAATAGCATTTGTCTTTGCTGTCATGCAGAAGAGTGAGTCACCTACAGCGCAACAGAATCATTCTGCAAATCTTTTAGAACTGTGTGGCATCTGATTAAACTAATCCACATCTTTCTATGATGCCAAAATAAACAGTCCCTTTCCCACAATGTATAAACATTGTTCCCATAACTTTCCTTTGAAATGTCATGAAAAGGTTAAGTGACGTTTCATTATTTACCTTGACTAATGAATTGCTCCATGCTGTTTTTGAAAGGCTGGAGGTGCTCCTCTAGTGATAGCTGATAAACTTTTGCTGCTTCTGTCTCACACACTGAAATTGAAGTAACAGATCAGTTTAGGATGACACATCATAGTATGGATCTGCATACTGTAATAAAAGACACACTTAAATTAATGCATAGCCAGTGAAACTGCTGGAGTACGTGCCTCAAGCACGCTTACTTGAAGTACAAACACTATGATCATATATTCCAGGAACAGTTATGTTCCCGTTCAAATGGTTTTGACCAAAATATACAGATAACTTGTGGCCAGTGTGTAAGTTTAAATGAGTGGCAGCAAAAATTAACAGAAGTCTTCAATTGTTTTGAAGGAGAAAGACAAATTTAAGAGACTGAAATGTATGGGAACAAAATTACAAACTCAGATCCCATGCCATGTTGATACACCTGGCCCCATGTGACAGTGCATGCATCAAAACAAAATTCAGATGCAAAACCTGCACCAAAGAGTAGGAAGGACATCAATTTAGTGAGTAAAGCCAGATGAGGGTTTGGTACCTGATAAAACCACAGACATAGTGAAGTACCTTGCTCTGTTCAAAAGTAATAGTGCAAAATGCTTAAAGTGAAAGAACATGAGAGCATAGTTATCACAGCTTGAACTCTGTGAGAGACCTGGAGGAAGACAGCTCAGTTCTTATTGCACTAGAGACCAGGACAGAGAAGCTGGAGCCTGAAGCAGCCCTGACACAGATTATTCATTGGTGAGGTGGTACCATCATGCTTCCACCAACTATTCAAGCTAATTTACTTTAAGGCAACAGAAGGCTTGACACTACTACTTCAGGATAATGTTAAGCTCTGATTTCTATTTTAAGGGAAATCTTCAGGCTGTGATAAGTCCCCATCATTCAACAGAAATTAATCCTGCTTGATTCTGCCTCAAAATTTCCAGTGAAAGCGCACACATTCAAAAAATGTGTTTTCCTCGTTTAGTCTCCAGGGTTTCTTTCAGCAAAACAGGATTATTACCATGTCCTTAAATACAGAAGACTTGTTAGACATGTAAAGAAAGATTTTGCAGCAGCAGAACGTACTATCGTTGTTATTTCCTTTAAATATAAATGATGTCTAGAATCGCATCAATCCAAATATCTACATATGAGAATTGTAGCCTGCTTTTGAAGACTGGAAACAACAGGTAGTAGCCTTGCATGTGTACCATTATATGCTCTAATAATGTGGTTCTGTAATATCTGAAAGGGTCTAAAGAGGAAAAACAAAAAATAAAAAAAATGAATCATCATCTTATTCTTACATCAGCAAGCACAAATTTATAATCTGGTAAATAATACCAGTCTCTAGTTTACAGCAAGAGACTAATAAACCCCAAAAAAAGCACAGCAGAACAACTAAAGATAACATAATTAAAGACAAAGTTCCAATGGTTCATTAATTTTGGCAAATGCTAGTCAGCCAGCTCACTGCAGATCAGTACCTAGTCATTCAAGCTAGAGCGCCAAGACAGTAAATACATCTGATGGCAGTCACATCACTCTATGTTGTGATACATGTATAAATTGATTCACCTTTACTGTACTACTCATCTGGTCTGCTACATCTGGGGCAAATCTTTGGAGACTCCAGCTTTAGATCTCATAGACACCGCTTAATCATTATTTCTCATAGTTTTGAACATACCAAAGACAATTAGAGATACCAATTTTTTAAATGCACATATACAGAAAAGCAGAGTTATTCAAACAATTGGTAACTCCACACAAGTGGAGTAAAGCTGGGGTGACAATAACAATTTAATTTTAAAATTTTTTTTCAAAAAACTTAGAATAAAAAAGAAATAAAATACCAGCTGATTTGTAGGGGGGGGAAATTTGACATGAATATATTTAATTTAATAGGTAAGCCTGCTTATAAAGCAGTATTTTAACAAAAAAACAAAAAATAACAAACAAAAACCCTAACACCCCACCCCAATATAGTCACATGGACAGGCCTGTAATTTTTAAACAAATGTTAGTCAATGCATCTGAAATAGGGGAGAGGATCCAAATGACCATGAATTTTCTTACAGCATAAGACAGACAACAAAAAAAAGAGAAGTTATGTACTGTTCTGCAAAGGAAGATATTCTGATGGTGACATACAGAATTTCTATTTTTATTTTCTTTTCTTCTATTCAGAAATAAGTGGCAGAGCTGAAAGATGCTATAGAACCTACCATAACATTTAGTATCACCGAAATTCCACACCTTTTTCCAGAATATGGATTACATATTCTTCACAGAAGTACATTACACTCTCCTGAATTAATGCCTGCAGCTCATGATGAACTCCTGATCTCTCAGCTGATTTAAGTATAGATCTTATGCAGATAATATACCCACCAAAAGTCTTAGCCTATACCCCTGCCAACAGCCTGAAGCAGTCCCTTTTCAAAGTCTGTAAGGAAATGCAGAGATGTACTATCCTTTATATTTAACTTGCTATGGAGAAGAAAACCATGTAAGATTATCAGAATGAAATGTCTCTTCTTTAACCATTCAGATGCTGAAAGTTCTTCCATGATCAATTTGTTTGTGCGTGTATATGGGGTGGGGGGAAGGGAGTGCACTTAATGATAGTTTTGTTTCTCTGGTTTTTGCTGGCGTTTTTTTTTTGTTTGTTCCCCCCCTCTTACTGTTAAAAGACTGAAATCAGTGACATTCAGAAGAATAACAGTTCAGGTCCATTTCTGACACTATTCCTGAATTGCAAATGATGTCTAAGTCATTTAAAAACCAAAAGAAAACACAAGAAAAAAAAAAACAAACACCTTTTTCCTGCTTTATAGAAAATAACATATCATATGCCTTTAAGTTCTTCCTAAATTTTCCAGTTCTCCGGAGCACCAAGGCTGGAATTGTGGTCTCCCTGCACAACTTGTTGGCTTTAGCACTTATTTACCATGTTCTGTAATTCATCACCAGAGTATAAAACCTTGCCATTTGGATGAGGTATTGTTATTCCTCACTGTAACTGAATAAATTAGTGTTGATCATATGAAAGGAACACAAAACACTAGACAGTTACCAGTATTTCTGCTCAAATGAAGGAATAAGATGCTGAATAAATGTGTCAGAAGTGTATTTAACAACTTCTAAGCAACATGCAAAAAAAAAAAAAAAAAAGTATGTGAATACCAACAGTCCTCTATATTTGATTTTTTTTCCCTCAGCTTCATACCCAAACACATTTCTCTCCATGAAACATCCCAGATATCAAAGGAATAAGCTGGCAAAGGGGATCTGCTGTGATGAGTTTGTAAAAGCTTGATCCGAAGCAGAAGTTTGTCTCTTGTTTGATAACAGATTCAGAACTTGCTCTGTTATCATTCCAGTTCTCACAGGTTCAGTTGTTTTCACGTCTTGGGAGATGTGTACGCAACTAAAAGACTTAGACAAAGCTAGTGTATTCCTAAGCTCAGTTTACTTTAAGCAGATTTTAAGTGTTCTTATAAAGAAAGAACTGAAAGGTATTCAATGCACCACAAATGACAGTCATGTAGACGGTCACAAAAGCCAAGCACCAGGTAGAAGCTTACTCACAATCTGGAATTGCCCAAACAGGAATAAAGATAGAAGCTTCTTCATATTGCTTTGCAGCAGGGTGAAACTTTCGGTTCCCTGTAGTCCTGAACAGCCATTCCTCACGCACTGGTGTTATACCTTCCAAAGACCTCAAATCCTAAGCAGGCGTTTACATGGGCAGAGACACCTCTTCTCCAACCCTCTTAATGTATAAGCAGTATCTCAACAATGGAAGAGAACGAAAGTCCATCTAATTTCCTCTCTTCTCTAACATCATACGCTGCAGAGGACTGTATGTGATTTTCCAGAAAAGCAATAAAGATGGATTGTTGTGGAAGGACCTTCTAAATTTTGGGCAATTCAAACTGGTAGCTTTTTGCCCATACATACACAGATCTCTCAAATGCTCCTGATATGGAATTTAATGTGAAAAATCCATGTTCAAAACCAGTTTAGTGATTTTAAAAAACTGGAATTCCAGCTGTATTCAGTATCTCAAGAATCTTATCTTATTCTCTACTTCCACGTTAAAATATAATTAATTGCCATTTTTCAGACTATGAAGTTAGCATGCTCGTCTGCGTTTTTTTATTTTTATTTTAGGTCAATATACTGAAACTGTATAAAGTTTCACAACATCCAGTATTGGTTGGGAGACATCTACACAGGAATGGAAAAGAAAAGTCACAAAACATTCTGTGCATTCTACCAACACTTTCAATAAGCGATCCTGGTAAGTGATCTAAATTGCACCCAGTCTCAGTATCAAAAATTGTTGCTTTATTTTTTTAAAAAGGAAAAAAAAAAAAGTTCTCAAGATTGAGAATATTTTTTTAATGCATGTTTTCCAGCTAGCTCTGTTGGATACTAAGTTTTAGCCCTTGGAAGAACAAATCTCTTCTAATCCTAAAATATGCCTTTTTGAACAAAATGTGTGAGCAGATGATCAGCTGCTTCTCAGGCGTACTGTATTGTCTTTGGTCAGGATAATAATGGGCAGCATGATTTTTCTTTCAACACCCTCAAAACATTAAAAAACCCCAAACCAAACCAAACCAAACCACACCACCAATAAAAACCAATAAGAAAGCAAGCAGAACTGTGAATTATCTTGGATGAGTAATTAACAGGTCCATTAGTCTGTTTGGTTAACCACTTCTGAAACCACATACTTATCTACAGAAGTCCTATAGAATGTAAGTGGATTTTCAAGACTGTTTAAGATACTTGAGAGCACAAGTTGCACTGAGATTTGATAGACTATTTGTTTTTGAGTCTCTAAGGAAGTTTTGAAATGATGTCCTTAATTTTCAGAGGTTCTGAGTACTCAGACTCCCACAGGAGATGTGCCTGTGTCCCTGCCTGAAAAGTATATAGCCACTGTTTTCACAACTTCCTCAGTGCTTTCTGGATTCTTTACAGCTGCAACCTGTGACTTTAAAAGAAAGTTTAGACTTTACCAAAAGGAAATGATACTGGCCTCATCAAAAGACAAACTCTGATGAACTTGGCCACAAGTACAGAAAAAGCTCTTCATTTTCTTGTATTTATTTTTTTGGAATTGTAAAGACTTACACTAAGAACTGCTGAGTCTTCAAGGGCTTCCATAGACAGCTCCTTGTTTGGAGTTTTAAGGACAGTAAAATATGACTCACAGATTGACCGAAAGCCTGGCTTTAGTTTACATCTGGTTTAGGTTTAGGAGTCTGCATGCTGCATAGCTGCAGCAATTAACCCTTTCAGTGACAGCTGAACAAACAGCTAGAATTTGTGGATGCACAGCTGTTAACGAGTAAGGAAAAGTGAAGATTTAATTTGGCTAAAACAATAGCTGTTTCTGTAAAGGCAGACTGTACAGATAACTGTAGGATTGATCAAAACCACTAACATTGCTATATTATTTTGTTAGTAATTACCTTGAGAGATATGGCATTTTATCATAAAAGACTGAACGCATCTATATGATTCTATGAATCATATATTAAAAACAAAAGATCTATTTCTTAATTGTGAAAAATTTTCATTACCATTTATATAAAAACTATTGACATGAGAATAACAGAAACACAACACTTCAAAGTATCTTAAAACAAAAAGTTTTTGATGAGGCAATGAATTCAAACTCTCCAAGAATACAATTTTTTCTCTGTTTCCTATCTCCTCCTGGAATACCAGTGTAGAAGCACAGTTAAGCAAAAAAGAAAAAAAAAGTTTTTTGGGAAACCTCTAGGATGGACTTCATTTCATCAAACTGTGGCTATTTAAACAATAGGTCACCAGACTAGACTCAAGACCTTTCCTTGGCACTCAATTTTAGGAGAGCATTCCCTTCCTTTTCTGTCATCTGTAGTGGAGCCCTAAATGGCTTAGACTGCTTAACTTTAACAGCTGAAGTCGAAATGAATACCGCTCCTGCTCCTGGACCAAGAAGTGGCACTGAAACGTTGCCCAAGTCTTAGCCCCACAATCAGAACTGTGATGGGAACAGTGTCTTATGAACATGAAAAGATACGAGGATATGTGTGTGTGTGAGAGAGAGGGAATGACATGCAAATAGAAGGGTGCATTTTTTTAAATTCAGCCTGCAAATGTTGATACAACCTATGAAAAAACTAACAATGGATGCAACCTGATTTTCTAACCTTATCCATGCACCTCAGACACAGCGTTGGCCATGAAAAGGAAAATTCCATCTCAAACTACAGCTTGACTGTACTCTTAGGGCTGGGGCCTCTTTCGAGGTGTTAGGGGTAACCATTACTGAGGCAAGAGAAATGATTTGTCAAAAGCTGAATAGTTATGAGACGACTATGTGAGAAAGAAATCGTAAGAGGTCAAAGCATAACATGCCTACTGCTACCCCATCTCTCTCAATCTCACATTGGCATCACCCCAAGTTCAACTTTTAAAAGTCTTTCTGTTGCACAATATGGTACTTCCAGTACTCTGATTTACACAGCAGGTGTTAAACCCAAGAGCACATACCACCTCTACAACTAGCAGATCCAAGCTGAACAGATAATTTTAGGTGACTAAGAAGCACAGAAAAAATAGGGAACATGTATTTTTCCAAGGTGCTGTGGGGCTTTTCTTGGAACACACTTTTTCAAACACAAAGTGTTCTGCAAATGCTTAACACTTTATAAACATTCTCAGTCACATTTATTCCAAATCAGAGAGATGTAGTGGGCCACACAGCCTAGGTTGTTATTGATGGAGACTTTACAATAAGTTGTAAACACTGACAGTAGGAAAAAAACGCATCACTACAAGAATAATATTTAAGTATCGTAATTATTACTTGTAATCATTTTTCAATCAAAGATATGAAATATGACATCATTATGACATATAAACAAGTACTAACTCCAACTCTATTTTATAGCAGTCTGCATTATATGGTATTATTAATCTCTTCAAAATTCTACTAGTCAGGTTTATTTTCTGCCTGACATTGTTTCTAACTCCCTTTTAGCTGAGCTTCAGTGAAAGTTTTGCAATAAGCAACAACTGATGAATTAGTTTTTGATTTGCAAGAATAAACTGACTATTGTAAAGCTAAAATGTTATTTTGTAGCTAAAGAACAGCTTCTAAACAGTTTTAACTTGCCATAAGTGCTTCATAAATACTGTAACTCTCACTGCCATTTTAGTGTCCTAGTTCTTTCCTAAACTAAAGACATGTCTTGAATAATTTCATGGGCCACAAATCCAAGATTCTCCTAAACCACAACTGCATCTCCGGAGAGTGTCAAAGCAGAGGGGATTAAAACATTAATTGATTCACTACACATTTTTCACATCTTCCTGCTCTACCTCCAGCATTTTGAAGTTCTAGAAAAATATACTGATGATAATAGACACACAACACAGGTCCTAATCAGTGGAAGTCACGCACTGCTCTTGTGACCCTGGATGCCCAATTTTCTTTACATGGTGAGTTGATTTAAGTCATGTGGCAAGTGCTAAAGTTTCTTCAGTGGAATGACAGAGGAACAGAAGTCATTGCTTGGCATGACTGCATCAAGGAACGTTGCTGACAGCCAGGAGAGATCAAAAGCAGATCAAGTTGCTTAACAAACTATATGTCACTGAAGTCAAAAAGGCTAAAGTGAGAATCCTGGAGAGCTGTGAAATCTGGGAGCAACAGATGGAGCCAAACTCACTTGGTTTGTTAGTAAAAGGATCTACCTGTTCTTTGGTCCTGTATCTTTAAAAAAAAAAAATCTAGTATATAAACTTTATCCCTGGGGTCTATATTATTTTAAAAAACAAAAAACCTGAACAATTTGCAAGTTTCATATTCCATGGTTAGTGTAGCTTCTACTATAATCTTAGGGGAGATTTTTTTTTTTAAGAAAAAAATGTAAATTTCTGTCTTATTAATCTTGAAGCAGGCACACAGCATGCTTTCTGAAAGTCTTTTGGATTTACACTTTTAATCTGAAATCATAGAAGATACTTTCTTTTCTAACATTTACAAACTACAAGGCATACAGTTCATAAAAACTTGAAAACGGACAAGAGCCTCCACAGTCAAAGGGGAAGAAAGTGTGCAAGTTTGAACACCATGAGTGCTTTTTCTTTTTAAGCAATCAGCATAACAACTCCTTTAATATAAACATAAGCCCAAGCTCAGAACTGTGAAAGAGCATGACAACGGAATTATTTTATGGAACCATAAACATTATTTATATCTGCATGTCTTTGTGAATGCTACTGACATATTTAGATGGAAAAACACAGCATTGCTGGAATGAACGGCTATTGTTATGGTTACAAAACATATTAATTTTTTTTTTATAACAACCTTCCTCTACTTTGTGTTTTTATTGTTGTCTTTTAAGCGTCCCCATAATTTTATGACAGGATCCTTCTGGGATGTAGTTTACCTCTGAATAATGATCATGGAAAGTTTCTTAAGACAGAAATAAAACAGCTTCAGAAGCTTTTGCTCCTGGGTGAACCAATACTCCCTTCCCCCATTGTTCTAAGTGTGATCTCACTGTGCATGGTTTGCAGGGTATTTGAAACTAGGATGGACAGAACACCCCTAACCTGCTGATACTGCCTGCATCAATGTTATTTGCAATTTTCCGTTTTTCAGTGATAAAGAACAAAGCAAACAACACCTCCTCCCCCGCATAAGTGGTTAAACCCTCTTATGAAATCTTCCATCTAATTTGCTCTCACTGACTTGAAAAAGAGAGAATCATATTCAGGATTTTGTCAGAAGTCGCTCAGCATCTTACAGCTTTCTTCCTGCTCAGTCATTTAATGAGGCACTTGCTAGCTCTAGTAACTCATAAGGTTCCAGATGTGCATTAGCAAATCTGGTACTGTACTTAAACTAAATACAGAGGAATACCACTTTGAAGTCATTTTATCTATTCAGATAAAACTTTATTTAAAAAAGACTGGCATTAAACTTGGCTATTCTCTCTTGCTGAAAGCACCACAGCAATTAAGCTATTGGAATACCTAGAATTTTTAGTGAATGCTCTTTCAGTCAGTAAATTTTTTAACACTATTTTTTTTTTAATTTAGGGTGACACTTTTCTTTGGAAATGAAAGCCAACACAAAGCATTGTGCATCACTCAGGTCTGATAAGAAAGTCATGAATGACATTGCAAACTGGTAATGAAATTGTCGTTTCATATCTGAGAGAGGATGCAGAAGGGGGCTGATGCTGTCCCCAAAAAGTTTGTACCAAAGGCAGTGGGAAAGTGATGTGTCTGCAGTTATTCTTCAGTTTCATTAACTATAGAACAGACTGACAGCAAAGACTGTAGCCTAAGGGCTGGACTGGAAGCACAGAAAAAATTTAACTGCAATCTGATGGCAGAGCAAACCGTGTAATTTCCATTTTTACAGAACCCCTGCTTTGATCACTGCACAGTGTGGATTTATTCCTTAAGAGATTTACGCCTGTGTGTGAATTTCAGCCTTGTTCTAAAACTATTTTAATATTCTGTCTATATAAAAACATTTTTTGGTGAACTTGTGAGGAATAATGTCTGCCCCTATGGATGTGCGCAAGCATGTGCCTGAATTCACAGAACTTTGTTCAATCAAACCTAAGCATCTTTATTCTCAATGTGCAAGCTTGGAGATCAGCCCTCAGATAATCTGAAAGTTGCAAGAAGTATAGAAATAAATTTTCATGGCTGAATTGTGGGATTTTTTCCCCTTAGATTGTTCAGGGCAGCAAACAGATGGTGCTGTAGTTCACTCCTCAGTATCACACAAAGTGACCCTGATACAGCTTTAATATTACCTCTAAATGTGTAAAATTAATTTTAAAACGTCCAAAACATCCAAACAGAAAGCTTGACTGGGGCAAGAAGGAAAGGTCAGATATCATTTGGTAACCATGTTATGTTTTTGTTTTAACAGAGAACCTTCCATTCTAGGTTGTTGAGAGACTAATTGTTTACCAAACCATTCCTCGGTCTCTAGATGCACGGCATTCAAAATCAGCAAGGCAACAGACATACAAAGATCATTTCACCGCTTAATACAAACCCTTCTCTCCAACATTTAGCATAACGGTACCTACCTGGCCAGTCTGGCAGAGACACTTAGCAAAAATATTTAACATCACAGATATTAGGCATCATTTGTGCAAACAGTACTCTTCCTTAAATTAAACTTAGTGCTTAGTTCCCAATGCTTTTAAAATACTATATGCAATACATGTTACTTTATTAAAGTCTAGCAAATACATCTTGTTTTAAGCTTGTTAAGTTCATTTAAAGAAACCATTCCACAAGCATGAGAAAAAAGTATTTCCTTTGCATATTATTCTTTACTACAGTCAGGTTATCTCAACTGTCTTTAACAACATGACATATATATATTATCTGCTAGATAGTATTTGGACCTGATTATCAACCTTTTTTGGTCATGAACATGGTCCAACACTTTACAGTTCTTTTTATCGTGAAAGACTTGTTGAAATGAGTTTGAAAAAAAAAATTATTTGTTTTGATTTTGAAATGAAGGATTTAACCTAACTGGTTTGATGTTTATTTGAATAACCTCTTCCAGGTTATCTACAGAAAATAATGAAATATTGCTTAAATGGTCGTGAAAAAGCAAATTAAGGAAACAAAATAGTAGCTGCGGTGTCAAAAACACACAACTGTTTTTGTACTATCATCTAATCTCTCAAAACAATACAAACTATAACAGCAGGGATAAGTTTGTAACATATAGCTAGCACTTAATCTACATTCAGTACCTCGCAAATCTTTCTTCATCTTGCGGAGATCTTTTTGAAAGTCTTCAAACTTCATTTGTGAAGCCTGGAAGAGATCTTGTGGGTCTGGAAGAGGGAAGATGCATTGTTCTTTGCCAGCATCCTGACAAAAACAAAAATGAACAGTTACATAGTGCTCATTACTTTTTTATTTTATATACTAAAATATATAACTGAAAAGACAAAGAGTACTTGTGCACACTTCCTCAAGTTGTCCATCAGAAAAGCAAATTTAGTAAATTGATTTTAACTTTAATTTAAAAGAGCAAAATTAATTCTCACTCACCTCATCAAAATTACGCAAATAGTATGAGACAATATAAGACAGAAGACTTCTGCTGTTGTCCTGTATAGTAGAGAATAAAGTTTGCTATGTTACTGAAACTCATAGGAAAAAAAGCAGAAATGATAATTCAAGTAAACGCAATATTTAGCATCAAGTACAGAAAATACTTTGATGATTTGGTGTCTTCACAAAAAAAAAAACAAACAAAAAAACCCCCAAAAAAACACACACCACCCTGAAACACCATTTAATCATTGAAGAAAATAATAGAAAGGTATGTTATTACATTCGTGTAAGCCACCCCTGATTTTTGAAATTTACCAGACTGTAAACTGACCCTTTACATTTTGAAATTTCCCAAGAAGAAAAAGAGAAGTTGTTTCTGGGTTAATGCATGCAACTTATTTGGTAACATTCAGATCTTTTTCTTAATCTATAAATATAACCAAAGTAAAGTTAAATTAAAGAAAGTTATTTTTCTAAATGAAATTTTGGCACTTTTAGGGATCTCTGGGGAACTTTCTCATTTTTTCCCCTTGTAATTTCTGTAATGAAACTTCAGGAGAGAACCTTTGATTTTAAGAGTTTTTTTGACAGAATTATCTTTTCAGATAGTTTCAGAAAACTTTTTTGTAAGAACTTTTCTGACTGATCAGCAGCAAATAAATTGAAGAAGTATCTTGCAAGGTTCATGGTCACAATTGTTCCAGCAAATTACGTACTAAAGACCTGAGTCACCAAACCAAATTTAGTGTGGCTAAATGTTCTACTGAGCCAAGTTCTAAAACTGGTGATGTATCTAGAGTCAAACAGAAGGCTGAGCTAAAGCAAGCTGCCCTAAACACATTGTACTAAGGCTTTATTCACATCATCACTCTCTTGGCTTGCCAAAGCAACAAGTATGCCAGAATGAAGTTCCTCTATTCCTTTAAAGGCAAATGGGTGACATGGTCTCTCAACTCAGGGTAGACAACAGTCTGCTCACGTTACCTAACTCAGCAGCTAAAGCATGTATATTTAGCGAGTCACCAAGCAGGGAAACACACTGTCCTTTTTCTGCCACTTTCAGAACAGCAGATCTTGACAGTGACTCACTAGATAGATGTGGGGGCCAGTTTAAAGTCTCAAGCATTATTGCTATAACCTTTCTCATACCACTGTCCACATTCAGACGAGTCTCTTCATCACAGAGACTCAAAGGTTATTGTTTCCCTATAAACAAAAGCAGCTATTTGAATACAACCCCAGTCTGTATAACCACAGCCAAAAAAGTGTTGGTAAAACACAAACTGCAGTTTAGCACTGTGCAAGAAACAAGACCACCTATCATTCTCATTACTCAGGTCACTATACCAGACAAATCTTCAATCAACAAGTACTTGCTGTGATTACTCTTTACTCTGGTTCTGTGGTCCAGTGTGGTCCTCTGTGATCATGATGTATATAAAGGATGGATTTTGGGTTATCCCAAATGCTCAGAACGCCCATTCAATCATTTGCAGGAGTGACTTTTTTTTTCCCCTCACAAATATTTTGAATCAGCATCGAATCACAGTTAATTTTTCTTTTACAACTGCTTCCACTTTTGTAACAAACTTTTTAAGTGTAAGGATTGCTTCTGAATACAGGACATGTTAGAACTATGCAGTGTGCCAAAAGTCAAATACGTATCAGATTAGGAATTAAGACATAACTTCACATACTTTTGTTTGTACAGTAATGGAAAGAGATGGTTCATTTTCATATTTCTACATAAATACATCCAACTCTAGAAGTGTTATCAGCTAAGTATAGTAACAAAAGAATTCCTTTTGACATTCCTTCATAAACTTCAAACCATTTACTCAGAAATGAACACAAAGTAATTTTCTGAGCATTTAATATTCTCAGATGTACAGGAAGTCTAGAATAAACTTACACTGCTCTTGACATCTTTCAGTTTTGGCAGGATATCTAGTCCAAACCCATCAGCCTGTCCTCGTGTCCGGTTTCCACCATTCATGTAATTTCCAAAGGCAAGAACTAAACCCAGGACCTGCATAACTCCTGACCCATTTTTCAAGGTCTAGAAAACAGAAAGAGAAACAATTCTCTGTTCAAACACATAATAATATTTCCTGTTAACAGTATTACTGACAAGCAGTTTTGTTGATACTGTGTTTAGAAATAATACTTATATAAAGGCTCAAATATAGTGAATTAACAACCTTATACGGCAACATGTAGAAGTAGAAAAATATCAATATGAAATTTATTGTGAATGGAGAATGCTATCTTCAGAATGGATACTCAGAAAAAAAACAGTAGTAAATCTATACAGTATTATCAGAGATGACCTGTTGAGAAAAACAAAATACTAATTAATTAACTGCTGTGAATGGCATATTTAATTTAGGAAAGAAATCTGCAACAAAATCATAAAAAAGCCCACATGGAACAATTAAAACAGTCAATTGGATTTAAAAAATCTATTAAATGATAATACATAAAGTTTTTCTAGTAGTGTTCAGTTATGAAAATACTGAGGAAACCTGTATTTTAAAGCCATGTATTTGTTTTGCTTGGGACCACAAAATTCCAGTCATTTCTTCTAGCTAGAGACAACACTGCTATCTCTAACCGATTTCAGATATCAGAGATATTACGGAGTTGCACGCTTCCGAAATCCAAGCAGACACAAGGTGACTGAACTGGCATTCATTCTGAAAGGAGTGGTATGGTCACTGTGAAGAGGGAAGATTTTGCTTAAACAAAAGAAGGTACGCTATTTTCCACAGGCCAATATACATTGATGGCAAAAACATGATATAGTTCAGTACCAAAAGCTAATCTTAGAATTCGCTTTGATGTTGAAGTACAATCATAAAACGTTCTATTCTGCTATCCTTCAGATTTAATGAGTGCTTAAAGTAAATAAAGAGAAAACTTTTGAAATATGAGTACAACTTAACAAGATTAAATATCAGAAATTTAGCTCTACCTTTTCACAGCACAACCTACCTCACACAGTTTCTGTAGCAATTCCAGTTTGCGACGGATTGAACCAATGCTTTCTGAAAATGTTGACTGGAACAGGATGCAAAACACACGTTCTGAAAAGTTGGGAATTAGTGAGAGTTCATAGAGGAACCTGTAGCAGAGATTAAAGAAAATTATATGGGTCACTGTCAGTAGGCACAGGGTTTTTTTTTCTTTTATAACATCTCTAAATAGTTCACGATAGCAGGGAAAGTTTCCAGAAGCAAACAAAACTGTTTTTTCATAAGTATGTTCTTACTGTTCTGGTTTATCCAGAGACTTGGCATTTTCTTTTTCCTTGGATGCCTTGCTATGCTTTTCTATTTTTTCTAATTCATCTGATTGTGCTCTCTGGAATAAAGGAAACAAAGTAATTAAAAAATGTTTATTAATAACCTAGTCAAAAAACAGAGGTAAAGATGCCCTTGTAACAAATCACGTTCATAGATTTTTCTTTTAGCACCTGCTCATAGTAAAATGACTTGGTCCACACAGTGATTTTAGGTATAAATACATCTGATGGGAAACAGCATTTTCCAATAATATTATTGACTACTAGTAATCTGCAAAATATATATTTATTCAACCATGTCATAAAACAATAATCTTCATTCCCATCCCCTTTTCTTTGGTCGTTTATAAAGTCTTTGGATCAAAGAACTCTCTTCTTGAGTTGTATTTCTCTTTCCAAATTGTTGGGTAGCATTTGAATGCAACCTGATCTTTAAATATATATTTAAGTAATGACATTTTTTAGACCAAATGAAAATAGGTTTGTATTGTTTACTGCAATTTAAATTTTATTTGGTATTTGGAAAACACTATGGTCAACAACAAAATAGTTGATTAATAATGGAACTATCATACAAACCATAATACATGAGAACTACTACATACTTCTTTGGAGTGAAATGATTTTCATTTTTGTCATAATAAGCCAAAACAACTACATGTAAACTGCCTTGTTTCTTGGAGAACCCTGTAGTACATTGCGTGGTCTTTAATATTTCAACCAAAAGAAACAGAGCCTCACTTCCTTCTGTGCTCCATGCTACAGAGAAATTATTTTTTCCAGCTGCAATACTGGAAAATGGAATTGCATGGAAAGGAATAAAAGTGGAATGGAAATTTCTCCTTCTGATCCTTCTTTTGACAGCCATGGTGGTTTTCAAAATAGATTCAAAACATGAATCTGTGTACGAGTGAAAAAGGAATATATCTACCTTTATTCCTTTAAGAAAATACCACACACATTTTTAACTTACTCTACCACAGAACTTGAAGACAACAGTGGAAAATTAAATTATAACTACTTAAATAATGCCAAAGCAAAAGACAGGCTGCATCTGCATTTTTTCTTGCATGCTTTTGCACAATTAGCAGAACAGGTATGGAACTATCTCAAATTGTACTGCCACAGCTCCATCAGCAATCTGAAACCAGAAAGTCAGGTTTGGACAGTTCTTCTGAGGTTGTTGAACATCTTTTCATGTGAAAAGCGAGCAAATACTGATGTGAAACAGAAAGAGGAAGAGATTGAAGAGTCACTCAGAGCAAAAGCACTTCAGAGTCTCTCTGATTACTTCAAGAAGTCTGGAAATGAGTGCAAAGGCCATCTGTCTTGAATATTACACATCTTAATACTTAGCTAGCATTTCTGTAATGTTCTTCAAGGGTCACCTTCTCTAAAGTAGCCTGATCTTATCTATTAAATACTCAAACAAATAGGAAATAGTGCAAACAACAATTTTTTTTTCCCAGCAACAAACTTTGTTCTCGACGCTAAGAAATTACAATGGTCGTAGTACCTGTATCACAGATTCATAGAATAGTTGAGGTTTGAAGGGACCTCTGGAGATCACCTAGTCGAAGCCTGTAGCACAAAGCAGAGGCAGCTAGAGCAGGTTGCTCAGTATCGTGTCCATCCAGGTTTTCAATATCTCCAAGGATGAAGACCTCACAACCTCTCTAAGCCTGTTCCAGTGTTTGGACACTCTTGCAGTAAAAAAACCCAGGTGTTTCTATGTCTAAACGGAATGTCCAGTGTATCAGTTTCAAGAGGCCCACTACTTACTGTCTTTAGTCTGGCCATCACTAACTCTAGCTTTGTGTTCTTTACTGCCCTTCCCCAGTTAGGTATTTATACATACTGGTAAGATCTCCCTGAGCTTTCTCTTCTCCAGGCTCAACAGCCCCAGTTCTCTCAGCCTCTCCTTTTATGATACGTTCTCTAAGCCTTCATCATCATGGCCCTTCACTAGACTCGGTCCACTATGTCCATGTCTTTCGCACTGGGGAGGCCAGAACTGGACACAGCACCCTAGATGTGGTCTCACCAGTGCTGATCTTTCCTAGATCTATCAGTGTATACTGTATCACGCCTTTCTCAGTTAACAAGGGCTAGACTGAGACTAATTTACCAGTTTTTAATTTTAGGATACTGGCAGTGGCCCATTCATAACATCTGGTTTCCTGAAATCCCTACCCCAGAATCACTTCATTGTGAGAAAAAAAATGGAGATTTAGCCTCCAAAGGTAATTTTCTACCTAAAGTTTCTGTCAAAAGCATGCATAGGACATACGAATATAATTATAGTAGTAAATTTTGCTTGTATAATTCTATCCTGATGAGAAGGAAATTTTAAAGATACTACAATCAGGAAATTGTATCAATTTTTAGTCTTAGAAGACTCATCCAGACATGGGCTGAGAACTAGGAAAGATGCAACTAACTGCAGAAGTTTCCACTTAAGTATTGCAGGTGCTTTTCAAGAGAAAGACTTGCTTTTGGTTTTGTGTTAGGGAGCAGGTGTAAATGGGAGATTTCTTCACTTCCTCTAGAACATTCTTACCGAATGAAGAGTTAAAAGAAAAAGAAAGCTTCCATTTCTTTTCAAATCAGTAAAAAATCTCTCAGCAATGAATGAAATCTACAGATTTTAGAAATAGGAAGGATATCAAGAGCGGACGCCGTCAGAGCCACAGGGGCCTAGGTGTGCAAGTGACATGCCTTTGTCGGTAGATCTATGTTACTTACTCAGCCTACACTTCAAAAAACTCATGTATTCAATTTACACTTGTAAATTGTAAACAAGTTGTTTTTTTTAAAGTAAATAAGTTTTCTTCACTAAATACTAACAGTTTTTAAATGAAGTTCTATTACTTCTGACCAATCTCTAAAGTATATTCTTTTCTGTTAAGCTGAAAGGAAATCACTTGAAAATTTTTCATAATAGTTAAAGAGGAGAAAATATTTTAGCAAGGATCACAAAGCTAAATGGTTATTTGCAAATTCTTTAGAATAAATAGAGTACTCTCTCTTATGGTCTTTTACACATAGTGAAGCATTAGAGTGCTTATCACAGCAATCTATTGTATACGCGCATGTTCAAGCTCTTCGTGTTTCTCCACTGAATCCCACGGGCAAAGGTTAGGCAGAACTCACTATTCCTTATTTAAGCCATTATTCTCAGACTGTGTATGCAAAGAAATAACAACTGGCAAAGATGCAATGGTTAAGCATGATCCACTCATGGGTAGGCCTGAGCAAAACTCAAGAGATACAGTTTACACTCTTCACCAAAATCAGGAGGTCTAAGAACATGGTGCCAAATCAGAATTAAACCTGAGTTTCAAGTCCCCAATTCTGACTCTAGTATCCAGAATTATGAATTATATGTCTTTTAAATTACAACAGAAAAGGAATAAGGCTGACATGCCTTCTGCACAGGTATTATTGCAGATTATTTCTCAGAATTTTTACAAGTTAGCTTTACGGTTATGATTATCTATTCTCTAATTCACAGAGAGATAATTAAAAAAAAGTATTTCTATTACCATTCAATATTTGTGTCAAGAGAGAACACAGTCGATAGATACTTCTCATGAAAGTCATTAATCTGACTGCATTAGCATCTCTTTGAACGTCACTGCTATTTATTTTCTTGAATTTTAGGTATTATACAGCATCATAAATGCAACTAAATAGTACAATATACCAGAATCTGGTATTAACTACGTCTAAAATCAGACAGCATAAATCTGATAGAAAATACCACAAAAAATACACTGCTTTAGTTTAACTTTTCCCACTTTTGCCAGAGTATAAACTTATGAAATTTGGTAAGACCAAATATAGAGTAAGGGCCATTTTTCCATTTCACAACATAAATCTCACATTGCCTGGTTAGTGTTTTTTTGCTTGCAACAGAAACTTAGCTCTGAGTTTAGAACAGTTTAAACGTGTGTAGGTTTTTTTTAATTTTTGGGTGGATTTTCTGTCAGCTTGATGTTCAAAGTTAATGTCACATATTGCAAAAACATCGACTTCTCTACAGAATATTGTTAAAGTAAGTGGAACAACAAGGATATATAGAGATACCCAGGTTAATAACAACTATTGTATTTCTTTGAAGCTGGATCATATATCAGAAGTCAGGTACAATCTATAGTCTTTGCTGAAAAATGTTAAGACATAGCACTGTAATTGTCAGTTTCCAAAAATCACAAGAAATCATTGAGGAGAAGGTTTCAATCTCAGTGGCAGAGTGGGGGCAGGCACTTCAGACTTCTGGGTGCCTTTCACTCTTGCAAACGGCGTTTGGGGGTTTTTGAAAGCATTGACTGGACCCTTTTAAATATAGAGGCTGGGTGGACAATTTATCAGCAGTCAAATTAAGAAAGTACACAGGTTTCATTCTGTGATGTAAAGAGATTTGGAAAGGGCAAATCCATAGATCAAAGGTAATCCTTTGATACAATTTTTAATCAATTTTTTATACACTTATTTTTAAAATATAATGAAGACATATGCAGGAGCAGGCTTAGCTTGTTTCAAACAGTGATATTTTAGCTACAATCTCAGCTGCTAAGAGGCTGCTGTTTTTCAAAGTAAGCATTCACTTCTTTGTAAATAAGTACATTTCTCATCGCAACCAATATGGCCTAAATACATACAGCAAACTGACAACTCCACAGAATTTTATCTACCTTGTCCCTCTCTATTTATAGCAGCCACTTGAAAGCATTGCTGTTAGGGAGTTTGTAAAAGCACATTAAATAACTATTCCACATGTAGTGTTATCAAGACTGTCCTATTAAAACTGTGTAGATATTAATACATAGCTGATGATCAACACATATTTAAACAACTTTTTATAAAGCAATCTACATAACCACATGTAAGAACTATGTGACTGTACCACATGGTGCTACAGTGAGTCTTTCTGACTTGATGCAATATCACTTAATACTATTAAATAAATTACTGAGGGCTTGGGTCTTTGGTGGGGTGTGGGTTTCTTCGTTTATAAAAAGTCACTAAGATGTATACAGCAACTTTGTGGTTTAACAAGACTTTAATTCCTCAGTAAACAGGAATTGAGCCCTCGGGACTGTGGCTTTTGAAATTAGGGTGTGTTTAGGTTTGGAGACTGCCCAAATTTCATTCACATTTAAGAAGGGAAAGCACCATGCCAGACATATGCAATCAGAAAAAAAATGATTACATTTTGAGGGAAGACTGTAAAACAAATGCTCCCATATGTTCCATAGAGATCAAATAGAAAGGCTGAGAACTAGTTCAATGGTATTTAAATATCCAGCAAAAAATTCCAATCCAATAAACAAGCTAAAAATTAAGTTAATGGCTACAAAGTAGCCAAATGAGGCAAAGTTATCCCCACTTACAACACAGGATGAGGCTCAGAAGTAAGGGAGGAGTCAAGCATGCCATGCTTTCTGGTAGCACCCATTGCTTACACTTATTTATTCAACAATATTTTTATAATTAGCAGAGCTACCAAGGGAAGCAAGTACAAGGTCTGATGGGTTTTGACCAAAGGCAAATTAAAAACAGAAAATAAAATTCAATTTAAAAAAATGCTTCCTTCAAGACACAGCTTTACCAAACAGAGGATCCAGGGATTAAAATTCAGGTCCCCTTAGGAAGCCCTCCCAAAAGACACTGGGGGGGGTTGTTGGTGTGGGTTTTTTTGTTTATTTTTCTTTTTTTTTTTCTGTCTTGTACCCAAGAAAATATAGTGACAAAGTTGGGCTGATCTGTTTTCTGCTCAATAAAAAGAAATATAATAGAGTCAGCCCAACTTTTTAAGTCTTCCTTGCGATTAACATACGATATTTTCCTCAATCAGGACAAAATTTCCTAGATATTTGCTGTAATTAGTGAAGGTAATGACAAAAAGAACACAATGACATTTGGTTATTTCAACAAAGTGCAAATTTGCAGGTAATCCATTGTACTAGAACTCTGAAGTATATTAGAGATGACACTAAGAAAGCATTTGAAAAGTATCCTATTAGTACATTAGCCACATAGGATGACTATTTTGTTAAACCCAAATAAAAACATCTTATGCAATATAAAAGAGGGAAGTAGGCAAAAACTGATCATGAGGACAGTATCTATTCTGTACTTCCCACAACACAGTCTCACAATCATGCATATGTAATATATAAAATTACTTCTATTTTTTACATGCTAAAGAATGTATGGAATGGGATATAGTTGTGCTGTGTAAGGGAGCAGATTAAAAATAATGAAAAATATAAATAACACAGGCCAAATCAGAAATGCCGTGTCATAAGGATGAGAACTGTTTAAAATATAAAGTTTTGGGGATAGTTAGAATAGGTTTCCCATTTGACCATTATCTTCCTGAGCAGTGTTGAGCAAGTTAATTCTTTAGGGATGAAATAAGAGTAGAAGTGCTTCCTAGTTCTTGTCAGTTTTTTCTTTTTCATTTTGTTTAGTTTTTTGGCTTTTCTATAAGGTGGACTAGAGCTTTCTATCTCTCTCTTCAAGCCCCGAATTGGATTATTTCTGAGAAATTTCATATATCAACAAATCATTCCAAAGTAAGCCATAAAAATCTAGAGTCTAAAAGCCAAAAAACTGAAAGATGTAAAAGTAATTAACACATTATCAAAATTATAACGCGAGTAAAATAAAAAAATCCAGTACAATAGCATACATTGGCCTTCAATGCCATTCTGTGGCTCACAGCTTGACGTTTCAGATTTTCAGGTTCTTTGGAGGGTAAATAGAAAGCCTCTTTGCTCTTCCCAGAGATGCCTTGCCAGACCTCCATGTATTCAGGCAATGTGCTCTGAGAAGGGGTAATGCTCACTGGCCTCAGCTGAAGGCAGTAACATGCCTTGGAGATCCACTTTCTTGAATTTTAGATGTGACTTGCTTTATAAAGTTTTATAACATGCCCAAGTATATTCCAAATCCCTGATATTGCATACCTAGTGGCCAAACACTCTCTGATGATTAGTACCAGACATTTATGAAATCCCTGGCAGTTTATACTACTTTTTATTACATTAACTTAGAGCAAACCGTTTCCTTTCAAACAGTTAATATTGTTCTGGAGGAATCCCTGAAATAATAGTAATTAAAATATACAGTTCCACAAATGGAATGATTGCTGTTGATAAAACATTTTTTTAATTGAACAGCATTGTTATATTAGTGAAGTCACACAGTGAAGCCAAAGACGTACAGTGCAAGTTCTGATACCTGTTGACCGAAGACTGCCCCACCCAAGAAGAAGAAGGAGCAAAACTGATTTCTGATAAGTCATTTAGAAGTTGATTACATCACTTTTATAAAAATGTATGCACTATATAAAACACACAATGGCAATTAATACATATGCGTTATATAAAACACATAATGGTAATTAATGTAATTCAAATGCCTATCATTACTTGCATTGCTCTGGGGAAAATAAAGTCACTCACAAAACAGGTCACGTTCTACAAGCTTTCTGAATATTACTGATGCAAACCAAAGATACCTTCACATAGACCTACAGTATTCCTATGTTATATGGACTTCCTCTGATTACTCACATTCTCATATAGGGCTTGAAGGGTCTCTAGGTCAACCACAGAGTTGTCCAAGTTCACAACAGCTATAAAAAGACGAAAGAGAAAAAGAATTAGTTGTCAGGATGATAATCCAGCTGTGAAAGACAGACTGAGCACAATACCCAGCAATAGTTTTTATGACCCACTGGTCATACAGCTTAAGGGTTTTAACTTTATTAATGCCTTGAATAGTGCTGTTCCTAAGAGTATGGGCTAGAAACCTGGCAGAGCCAGGTGTCGAGTGTTAAAGAATTCATCTCCCTCCCCCCAAACACACAAACACGATCCCACGAGTATGGCCATAGCTGGAGATCAGAGATAAGCTTTACATCAGACTTTCACGGTCCGACTGAAAGCATTATAAAAATTTGTAAATCTGCACCACAGCCACACACACACACACTCACACAACAAAGCTCATTCCTGTCACTGGTTGGCTTCAGCGTTAAACTGACTAATCCATAAGTCAGCCAGTTAACTTCAAGACACCTGACAAGGGTCAAGTCTTCTATGTACTAAGCCGACAGGTTTAGTACAGATACAAAATATGCCTTTCCTGTTCCCAACCAATTCTGGCGCCACACACATACTGTATTTTTTCAGTGTCAAAAAGCCAGTTCAAGAGCACAGAGAGAGTGATTTCCACCTACCTAACCTGGAC
>Ga0181612_134614_pt1 | contig 24475 bp, 11 predicted proteins | sample HoacroProtozoa21_FD_119630 | JGI IMG/M metagenome (GOLD analysis project Ga0181612, IMG submission 119630) | Hoatzin crop microbial communities from Cojedes, Venezuel. Combined Assembly of Gp0051906, Gp0051904, Gp0051908
AGTATGACCTGTCTCCCACCATGAACTATTTTAACTGAAACCTAAAGGAAATGGCTTCAGAATTAACTGCTGCTGGTAAATGAGCGCTACCCCCGCTGATATCAAAGCAAGGGTAAGTTGCATATCCATTTGTGCAGAGATGTTTATGGCCATTTTATTCAGCACACAGTGAGATTTCGGTCTCTCCTCGAGTTTGTGTAAGGAGTGGCATCACCCCAAATGGAGGGTGACCTGCTCATCACCTTTGCAGTCTACCACATGCGAGCAGACTCTTGGAAGATCCAGAGCTGTAAGAAGGAGATGAATGAGATCAGCATCTTCACCCTCTGTAAACCTTTTTTTTTTTTTTTAATTACTGTCCAGTGAGGTGAAGGTGGGGCTGCCCTTTCCTGGGTGTGCTGAGAGGACGCATCGCTGCACGGCAAGGGGGAGAACGGACAGCCCTGCTGGCAGAGGCCTCCAGCAGCACCTAAGGTGACACCTGTGCATTTGGCAGGATGGCAGATGGCACTAACATTCCCCAGGGGAAGTTTTACTGCAACGGGGCCACAGCAGGCTTTGCAAAGCCGCTCTTCAGCCATTTGAGAATGCCAGTTCACCTCTGTATTTCCTGGGAACATTAGCAACCTGTCCTTGCACCTTCAAGCCCAGGCAGGATAATCAAAAACAACAAACAACCCAAAACATAATTCCGTGGCTAATCTGTGCTGACACAGCCTCCTGAATCCCATCCTTATGCAATTAACCAAGTTTAAGTATGCATAAGAAAATACATATAAACTGAAAATACATGCAAGTTACAAAAATGGTAGTCATTCACCAGAAGGACAATAAAATCAAGATACAATATAAAGATATAAAACTTTATTATGAACATATTTAACAGTGATTATGCACATGAAGTCCTCCAAGAAACTCAATACCCAACTTTTGCTTGAAGTAAAATATTAGTTTTTCCTTCATATTCCATATTAGCATGAAGTTTTCTGACATAAATGGATGATTTGCTGTCATTAACACAACTTCTAGATACATAGAATATTTAACACGTCCTCATGCACACTTTCGCAAAGCAGCATTTAATTACAGCTTCTCATTAAACAGAGCATTTATCTTACACATTTTTATACCATTTTGGTACACAATTTTTCCATATTTTCAATATTACATATTTACAAATGTCTAAAAAAAGTTTGAGAGTAATGCAAAGGTTATTACTGGTGTAAGGATATGGGGGGAAATTAGGTGACTACGGATACGAAGTTGTCTTTTGGCTCAGACAACAGATCAAAGCCATTCCTAGCTGGAACCACCCTCCCATTTTCCCCAGTACTGGTGCCACGGGTCTGTTGCACCAGCTGTTCCTTACTGGTGTTAAGCCTTAAGCTTCCTCTTCTTTACCAGTCCTAGGAAAGTTTCCAACCAATTCCAACACCAACTGTATTTTTAAAGCAAATACTGCAGAAAATGGTTGCCATGAATGACTCATACTGTTATTGATTTCTTAAAAGTCCCTCATGATCCTGTGTACATGGAAATCTTGCAGTTATTTAATAGACAGCATCTCCTTTAGAGCAGGAGCGCTGTATGCTGTGGAGCCTTTTTTATTACTTTTCTCATTTTATACAGTTCCGCCAGTGACAGAAATACTTCATTACTATAGCAGTAGTGAAAGGAAAGCCAGGCTCGTTTCTTATCCAGATCTCTGCTGTTTCACCCTTAGGTTACAATACTTTACTCAGAGGTGAATTTATGCCACCTAGTCCCAAGCTGTTTACAATCCATATTGTAATATTCCTCAAATATGGTCTCTGCTTTCCAGTTGTGGAAACAGGATTGAAACATTTTTTGCTGGCAAACCTATTTCCTCATCTGCTTCACTGCTTTTGCCTTTTTACTGTATATTGAATTTGATGTGACAGTGATTCAACCAACCTTAGCATTACAGTCTAGCACTTCTGAAATACAAAGCTGTTTTGCATGGCAAACACTGCTTGAATATAATCTCTAAAAATGAACAAGGAAACTATTTTCTCACTACTTTCATAGAGACATACTTACTTTAGGTACACATCCATTCTCAGTTTTCCTATTTCCACTTTGAACACAGTGATGTAGAAAAAAGGCAAACAAACCAGCAAGTAAAATGGGATGAGAACAGCTTAGGAAAAAAATCATCATCTCAAAGTCAGATTACAAATATCTTCCTCTGTTAATGCAATCCCAAAGCGCGTCACTGAATTTCAGGGTTAACTGTAACAACGAGTTCAGACTGTGATAAGAAACATTAGTATACTTTTCACACTGGTCAAATCAAGCATTTTATCTCCTCAGAACAATTTAGAACAGAATTAAACAATATCAGAGCCAAAAAGATCTGAAAATGTAAGGATCACGTACATACCAATTTTTGAAGACCTAATTTCCGTACCCACTGTTACTCCAATGGCAGTCAAAAGGATTTGGGGTGTGCCAAGGATTCCTGGTTGGCTCCAAGCCTGACTCTGCAAATGCAAACACCTCTAAGCCTCAAGAGAGTCATCTGGGGAATTGTAAAAATGGGAATGGACTCTCCACTTTTAGGAGACAAAGATCATCTCCAATAATTGTTAAAAAAAAAAAAGTCTAAAAGGAAGTGCTGAAGGTACAGCTTATTACAGTTCACTGGAAAAACAAAGACACCGTTAACTTGAAATACTTCTTTAAAGTTCTCCTATATGTTCTTCTAAACTGACACCAATCAATTAAGAAATCAAAGGGAAAAACTTTCCCCTCCTCCCCGGCAGTTTCCTTGATTTAGCCATACAGTAGTGCTTTGGCTTCTAACAAATAAATGATCCCTGGTACAGAAAGTTTTAAAATTCAAATGCCCTCAAAAAATTTCACAGCTGTACATTATTTTTGAAAGTTTTCTCTCTCTCACACACACAGAGTATCTTACCACGCTTTTCTTTAGCAGAGCACCGATTTAATCTGAACTATTCTATGCCAGCAAGTAGGCAACCCCAAGCAACAGTTCCTTTGGTCCTCTCTAAGCAGCCTGCTGTCCTGTGAAGTCTCCCCTTCATGATCTTGAACAGCTACCAGTTGATCACAGTGGGAGTGGTCTGGAACAGTTGTTGCATCAAAGCGGAACAAACCGAGTTTTGCCTCAATGCGACTCAGCAAGTCTAGGAGAACTTCACTGCACTCTTCTGCTTAAACCGCTTCCATGAGCACAACTCCCTAGTGTAAGCCAGCACCATTTTCTAACACATCAACAGTGCTTTTGAGTGTCTTCTACATCAGCAGAGCAGAGCAATTTTACAAGAATAAATCAGTTACGAGTCCATGAAAAAGTAAGATACTTTCAGATAGGTCAAGTACCTGAAAACAAAAGTAGTTAGAAACAAACAGCATCCACTTAAATAAAGAACTGAACAATAGTGTAGAGAAACCAAACTTTTAAATAGAGAAGCAGCAGCATTGTACTAGGAGTACTTCCCATATAACTTTGTTCCAGCACAGACTGGAATACGATGATCACAGAACATGCTAGTAGCAGTTCCGATCAGTGCAGGTGGTGACCGTGGTCTGACAAAGCAGTTGGACTATGCACAGAACACGCTCAAAAGCGTGCTCTCATGCACGTTCAATATGTCAGCAACCATGATTGTTCCTAGAATGTCGGTTAACTATCTATTAATACAACTTAAAAAAAAATTCTGATGTAGAAAAGACCTCTAAAAATGAAATGTTTGGAAATTTGAAACTGTAATTCTCTATGAAACTTTCATACTGCATTCTCTGTAAGTGTAACAATCTCCTCCAGCATACAGAAAACCCAGAAATAAGAGTACTGGCTTCCTTCTGAGATCTGTTGCTGCTAAATATTTCCATTTGAAAGGGCTGTTAAAAACAAACCAACCAACCCCTACACAACCAAAAAAGAAACCAAACACTTCTGCTGTGGCAGTACAGCATGTTATGAAACATATATAAATAATGTTGCACCACTGAGGCTATTTTGGCTCACTAGAACTAGAATATTTGCACATCTCTCACACTTATAAATCTGGTAAACTCATTTAAATCAATTTTAAAAAATGGTCTTAAGTCTATACCGCTTCTTCAAAGGAAGAATGTAAAGCTTGTGTTTTCTTGCATTAAAAAAAAAAAAGAGAGAGAACCCTAAAACACTTCATTCCCTGTCTCCAGCTCAAAAGACTAAGGTAGAAAATTGAAAGGGAAACGAGGCACTTGGTACAGCTGTGGACAATACACAAAGGAGCTAACAGAAATGCAGCTGATGAATGACAGTATGCTGTACATAATCCTCAAAAAACCCAAAAAACCAAGCAGCAAGGAAGCAATTTTAAAATCAGTGTATAATCAGTGACACTTCTAAATGGAAACAGACTTAAAGATTTTAGTCCACAGACATCCTGCTATCAGGCATTTTTTGAGAAGTGTAAAAATTTTGGTTTCTTAAATTTTCACCACAAGCTTTTCAAGCATTCTTTTTTCCAGTTTTAACTTTGTAAACAGAAACAGAAGCAGGATGTCCTTCCTGGGAGTCGGTGTTCAGATGACAGCAGACTGTAACGAAGCCAAGGAAGTCGTCCATCTAGCAAAACTTTAAAATTGGTTTAATTCCAGCTGAACAAGTCTGTCTACATCAAAATCAATCAATCACTGTCCGATTCCTCTTTATACTTGGCTCTAATAGCTTGGCCGTTCTGAAGTGGCATTTCTTCGTAGTCACTCCTGTGAAACAGACACTTGTTAAAGCTTCTGAACAGGTGTTCAGATAGGAAGTCCAAAATAAACACAAAAGTTCTAGACCACATTGAGGCATCAAACTGTTACTTGGGTAAGAAGCTGGCATCTCTCTTCCTTCCTTATTGGAGATATGAACAACATATATGAATTCTCTCCAGAGGATGATGTATAATAGAAGTTATTCCAGTAACTACAAGCCGCTTCTACAAGGATGCGTACAGAAGCAAGCTGGCACTACTACTACTCATCTACCTACACGGAGGCCAGCTGTCTCAGACAATGCACACAGCGAGTCTAGCACAAACTTGTTCAGGTTGCTGCAGTATGAACCCCATCCTCGCCGTTCCAGTGTCTTTGGTCAGAGGTGAAAGCATCAAGGGCGGATCATGAGTTTGTTCAGTGTCTAGCACGGACAGCCCTGACCGGGTGGGTTTTAAATGCTACTGTAATTCTCCTATTACACAGACTCACACAAGTCCAGGAAGTTTATCCAGATTTGATTATTCTTATTTCAGTAAGTGATGTACACTTCAGAAGAGCCATTCTCCTTCCCTGAAGCATTTACACACGTGCTGCCTCTGCTAACTCCACCCGGCTCCTGCAGTCCTTCCCTGTTTAAAAGGAAGACCTTTCCTTTCACAGCTCTTGCTGCCTTCACTCCACGACCTACCAGCATCCTAATGCTTTCTTACCTGTTTGTGTCAGTGCCATGGCAATCCCTTTCAGAAACCAAAAAAAGAAAAAAACGAAATGACACGCACTCTCATTGCATTTCTGGTTCAGAGTAAGGCTATGTTTCTGTTCTTTAGGCAGAATACTTTCACTAACAACCTAAAAACTTACAAATCCTTCACTTATTTAATGAATATGGAAGAGCACATTACAAAAATAACACACCAAAAGTAACTCTCCGTAGGTATTTTATAATCTTACCCATAAATCACATCATCATCTGAATCATTCAGCATAGAAAAAGCAGGATTGTCTTTCAACTGTGATTCTGGAAAATACAAATAAGGTTAATCTAGTGCATTAAATATAAAAATGTGGCTGTACTTCTAACTCAACACTGTAGCAACAGACTCAACAACTTCCAAGGCAGTCACGACGACTACAACAAAACTATATCCAGACAGGAATTCTCTCCTTTAAATTCTTCACCCTTCAGCCACAACATCACAATATTCTTAAGAAGATGATGTAACTATCTCATCTTATTTTTAGATAGATATTCTCCATGTTGTAGAAGTGGATTTCTTCCCTTGTGCAGTTTCCTATGTCATATTATTTCAACCTGCACTTAAGAGTAATTAAGTCAGACTTCAGTATTCTTAACTATTCTTTAAAAGTTCATATGTATTTAAAAAGACGACACTTCTTTAACTTTGTGGTTATTTCTAAGCTACAAATATAGTAGACCAAAGCCGTAATCCCTTGTATGCAAGTCAATGACTAGCCAGTTCTTCATCCTTGTAACAGATGGAGGAAGGACCTGGACCTTCATGGTGAGACGAAAAGAAACACATACTTTCCATTGGCTGTTTATGACGATTCCCTCTACCTTGTTTTAAGGCCTTCATTTCTTGCATAATCTGTGCTGCTTAGCTGCAATTCATAATTATAAGCACGTAAAATTCCGTCCAGCAATTTTCCATCAACATCTTTTTCCTGGCAGCTTTTTACTTTCTGCCTTACATAAACTAATACTTCTTGCAACCCAACAGCAAGTTTTAACTTTATCCTCACCCAGCCATTTCTCTTGTCTGTCTTAATGGAAAAATAGCATTTTTCTGTAACAGTTCCATCCATCTCAACTCTAAAAAGTTTAGAGACAGGACCAGCTCCGCTATTTAGTGCCTTCCCCCTGCACACCTCTCAGCATGCAAGATGCGATTGGACAGGGTGCTCGATAATCTCCTCTAGGTTCCCTTTCCCGTGAAAGGCTGGACCAGATGATCTTTACAGGTCCCTTCCAACCTAGGCTGTTCTATAGTTCTGTATTTTAAACCCAATGCTTAAACCAGAGAATGCACTCGGTACCAATATTTATTGTACAGATCTTTATCTGTTGGAGAGGGATAATGCTTTATAATCATCATGTGAGTCAGATTACGTCCTCTATGTAGGAATGCAAAAACAGAAATGCTACCAATTCAATCCTTTATCTCCCTTTACAGGAGCCCCGTGCAGCCTTCTCCCCATAGCAAGTTCCCCAAAATTCTTCCCACATTAGAGATCAGCTTCACTCCTATGTTTCCAACAGCAAGTTACTTATTTCAGAGTCCAGTTTGCCAGCGTGCCAATATATTAACCTTTGTCAGAATAAAGTACAAATGAAGTATTGTTGCTCCTTAAGGATTGTCTACGAGTCAGTGCATTATATGCAGACATCATATTGACTACAAGCTTGATCTAAGTGCATAAGAATTCAAGTCTAGCTAATCACCTGTATACATTTTATGTGTTCCTTCATATTTCCAGTACTAATTTGCTCAGTAGCAGTGCAGCTTCTGCTTATGTTAACTCAAAGCAAATTGAAACCATAATGAGACAGCCAAAATATAAAGATGTTACACAGTATCTACCAATATGCCAGCTCTTGTCACCGAAGTTTGCCAGACAATTGCTTACACTTACCATAGAGTGCATTCTTTGAGGGGGAATACACAAAGGCTAATGCGTAGAGATAAAAGTTCAATAAACCATAAAACGACAAGAATTCTGCTGGTAGTAAGTGTCAAGGATATTGCTCAATATAGCTCCGTACACATCAACTTTGCAAACAAGACCTAAACCATACGTAAGCTGCTTCAGTGGAAAGAATGTTTACCTTACCAAAGTTTGAGAGCACAAATAGCTGAACAAAAAGTTGATGTTTTAAATTCAGTGCCAACTAATGTAGTCAAGCTATTTCAAGGCAAAGCTCCCACTGAAGACAAAGCTTTAACGCAAGTAACATTTGCTGAAATAAGGTCTACTCTTGAGTGGTGGAGCGCATGGTAAATTGAATAGATCTGCCTTCCATGCTAAGAGAAAGCTGAGTCAGGGGGGTGTTCAGGTGGGGTGGTCTTGTTTTGTTTATTTTTAAAAAAAGTTCTACTACCTTGGCACAGCCATTGAGGAGGAAGGAGAAAGGACTATCTGTAGACAGAACTCTGAAGACGGCTTCTTGCCATCATTTTTGGAAAATACTAAAGGCTTTACATATTGTTTTCCTACTATCTCCCAACATGTATCTAAGCTCATCAGTAACTGGGGCAGTTGCAGTCACACAGGCACTTTCAGAAAGTAGAATGAACTGGGATCTCATGGTTCAGGTCCAGAAATACAGTTTGTAATACTGTTGCCAACAGAGTTCAGAAATAGTCTCTCTCAAGTCACTTAAATTTGCTGCTATGACCTCTTTCACAAGTAGACTTCGACCAATACACAGACACATTTTCAGTGATTTCTAAACTACTAATTTCTCAATTGGCCCCATGCCAAGTGATAGGTACACAGCAAACTGAATTCATGCAGCACATACAGCCGAATTTGTCATGCTAACTTGTTAAAATTACTTGAATGCATATGCACACCTAGGCCTTCACTCGTTTTGAACAGTATTGAATGCAGTTGTGATTTATGCCATGTAAACAAATTAGACTGAAATGGTCTCAGCTCAAACTTTACAAAGAGCCATTACAAAATGCTGACATGAAACCACGATCAAAATGGACTGTACTTCAAAAGCCCACCTAGAAGTCTTGGTCCTTAAGTACATCATTTTTAAGCACCTTCTGCATGAAAACAGATCAACATTCCTACTTGAGCAGTATCACAACACAAGGATATAATTCTGATAATGAGTCGACAGCTCAGCAACAAAGTTGTCCTGCAGAACTTGTGCTCCAAAGCGTAGGTAGAGTATAACAATGCTGTGGAAAAAAGTTAAAGCATATATGTGTCTTTAAACAGCAAAATTGAAATGCTTGATAGAAGAGTATATGAGAAAATAATTATGTTAACCTGCTGGCCATTTATTTTAAGACACATTTACTTTCATAGTTGTAAATTAAGAATGATTCTTTTGTGATTGAAAGTCAGCAGTCAACTGAGTAAAGCGGGAACCCCACACCCCCCAGACCCATGGTTTATTTCCCTCAGATTTCATCCACTGCAGACAATCCAAGAGTCAACAGTAATTTGAAATAACTGCCTGGAGTCGGGGAGACGGATATTAACAATAATCTAAGAAACTAATTCTAAACTTCTGCTTTGACCAAGTGAAGCCTGCAAAGCTCCAAGAGGTGAACAGGTGAACAGTGCACTGCAGATCACTCAGCAGTACAGAAAACATCTCTAAGTGAACCTCTAAATCTTGCAGTGCATTGCTGTGGTAATGGAAATAATATAAAGTTAGCTCCAGAAGCCTGAAGAAGGGTTAAAAAATTAAGAAATTATTGCCATAACAATCATATCAAAAGACATTCCTCAGTTTCATTGACAATTTTGTTATCAGCAAAATGTACTCAAAGTCCCGAAAAACAGGTTCTAAAAGAACAAAGTACTGAGAAATGTACTTTGAAAAGCCTTACCTAATGACAAGCACTACAAAGGTTAATGCAGTCAAGAATTTTAACCTGAGATCTGAAAAAGATTGAGAAAAATCGTTACTAGCAAATTTACACCTACATCTGGGAGAAGCAAGCCTGTTTAGGGAAGAATCAAAAGAAATATTCCTTACCAACATAAGGCATGTTACGAAGCTCCGAGCATGCCCTCACTATCAGGAACAAAAGGTAGAGAACATATGTGGTTGCCACCACAAGGAAGAAGATTTTCATTCCCTATAAAAAGAGTGTTAGTTTGTATTATTTATTTAACAAGATTTGGTCTATTCCTTCTTCTCTCAACAGAAATCATTATTTCCCGAAGCACAGCATACAATGGTCCATTTATTCAGGGAAAGTAGGCTCAGGAAAGGACGTATAAAACGAGGATGGCTATACGTAGGGTTTTGGGAAATGTAAAGAAAGGATGTTTAATAGAAGTTTGAAGTTTGTTCACAGTGAGCTGAATCTCAATAATATTCTGAAAACACAGCTCCTGAGAACAACACAACAATCGTATAAATAAGATCTTCCTTTATAATAAGAAAGTCTGAAATTTACTAGGACAGAGGATCTTGGCAGGAGTAAAGATGTACAAAACTGACTTAATAAGAGGCTTAAAAATTTTTCTTTCAATCCCAACAGTCATGAGTCTGTGACTGAACTTGTGGTGTTGAGTGTCCAGGTTTGCAAGACAATTTACTCTTCTCATTGGGATAAAGCAAAATTAAAAGTACCCTCATCAGAATAAGACCATCTGACCAGCATTTGCTGTTTTCTAAATTGTTTTATAGATTTTAATAGAAGAACAAACCCCACCTCCTTGTATTGCCTAACTCCACCTGGCAACTTAATAGCAAAAAACCATTTCTGACTTACCTGGAAATTACCTGTGTCAACCCTGTATTGATAGGTAGGATCATGTACTTCATTAACACTAGAAAAGATTAAAAATGAAAAAGTTGTACTTAAATCATTACAAAAGACAAGGTCAAAAAGCCATACTGACCAAGAAACCCATAAACAAAGAAAAGGTTTAAAGTTACTATACAGAGTTTATAACTAAAGGTTTTGGCTCTATAAATTGGTGCAATGCCACTGATCCCAGTGGAGTCATGACAGTTTACATTACATGACATCCTCCTTCTTCCCAAACACCATTTTCAAGGAATATGGAGGATCTGAGTTGTGAGCATGTCTAGTCTCCCCACTTATTTTTTAGAGAATGGATAATCTTGCAAATTCCTACAAGCCTTCAGGATTTAGTGTTTAAATGCCATCCTTGGTGATTAGAACTATACTTCAGAAATGACTGTCGTATAAGCCCTTCCCTCACAGCAGTTCTGCTGATAGGGCATTAGCACAAGCATTTTCTGCAACTGCACTGCTTTCAACAGTGTACGAGGGCATGGAGGAGGTTAGAAGGTGTCTTCCTTCTGAGAAATAAATAGGAGACAAACACTTGAGATGAAAATGGTTTGGAAACTATAATTGTACCAAAACTGAGAAAGTTTTCTGGGTAGGGAATATTACGTTAACACAACAAATTGGAAAAATGAGAGAAACACTAAAGCAAGCAAAAGAACAGAGTTTTGAGGACGGAGAGCATAGCTTGACTAAGCAGTGTTAGTACCAATTGTGCAGGTCTAATAGCTGAGAAAGTGTGGTCGAACTGTATAATAGTTAACTGCAGAGAAAATGTTGCTTTAAATACTAAAAGCTAATTGGGACATAGTGCAAGAGGGAGTATCGTAAGGAGCCATAACACATTGACAAAGTAGTGATTTCTAGATCTCACTCCGATTTACAAAATTATGTACTACTAGATCATCCATGGGGAATTTTGTTTTCAAATCAGTCACAAACTGCAAAACAGAAAGATGTAAGAATCTGAACTCCATTCCTATATCACGATGAGAGCATTAAGAAACAGATACCACTAATTATAAACAATCTTCTCATTCTTGAACACTCTCACCGTGTTACTTTTGCACTAAATTTTAAATTACTTACGTTTGCCATATTCCCAGTGTAACAGAGGCCAGCCACAATAGTCCAACAATAAAGAATTTGGGAAGATAGAAAGTTACACACTTCCTTTCCCCCTGTTGAGAAAACAATAGTGTGATGAAGGAGTGAACTCACATTTGAGATTTCATTCATTCTCGACAGAATAAAGTAAATCCTCCTTCTTTCGTTCAACATGAACTAGATTAAGAGACTCGCCTTCTGTATTTTTAACCTACACAGGTGATTACAGAAGACATACAATTGTATCACCATGTGTGTTAATAAGATGCAGCAGATTTGGAGCATGCTATTTACAAGGTCCTGCATATCTCACTGATACTGCTACTACAGAAATGTGCTCCAGAACTCGTATTTATCTTATGCAGTATTTTAAAGTGGTTTAAAAACAATCAACCACAATATACAACAACAAAAAACCCTTCAAGCAAGAACAAAGCATAATGGCATCATAATTCTGAAGTCTGTCTTATTTAGAGTACTTTCCCATCTATTTCATTTAGGCATGTAGCTTCAAGACAATCTACTCCACCATAAATACTTTTAACTCCACAACTTCATGTGTCACATTGGACTTTAAGAATAAAATAAATGTCTCTCTTCTTAAAAATTTGGTTCCGTTTTTGTCACCTTTTGAGAGAACTGAAAAAACAAGTACTGTCTTCTCAGTAAGTAGTAGATAATGTTGCACCCTTACCTGTACTGTTATACCATGGTAGACACAAAGCCAGAACAACAACAAAGCACACAGAAACAGAGTCTGGAATAGATCACCCAGCATACCAGGAAACCAACTGTTCCCCAAAAAAAAAAGGGGGAAAAAAGGGTTTTAAAAAAAAGGGGGGGGGGGGGGGAAAGGGTGTTAAACAGAGGGGGGAAAAGCACAGTCTTTGCCATTATCAAAAGTAAAGCAGAATGTATCTTCAGAGCAACAAAAAACCCTAGATTTTTCAAATTACACCAGTAAATGAAATTGAAGTTTGCTATATCTTAAAGTAATTTACAAAGAAAACGTTGTCTCCAGCAGCAATCTTCTGTGCTGTAGAAATAATCTGAAATGGTTGCCAACACTTCTAAATTTCCCATTTATTAGTCTTTCTACTAAACCACTGTTCCTGCTGATGACCTAAAACATTATCACAGAATGACTAAATGGCAAATATTCTTTTGATACTGATAAAGAGTGCTAGAATTTGATGTCGTTTACCAGACTAAAAGTAGCCTCAATTTTTAACTAAAGCATGAGTATCTGAAAAATGAAGAAGTAAGAGTTAGCAGACAAACACAGAAATTGCATTTACATGTCTCTCTATGACAGGTTCAGTATGGTTGCAGCCACCTATTCCAATCAGAGCTTTAAATAAATAGAGTTGACATTCATGTGACTGAAAAGAATGAAATCCACCTACTCATTATGCCCTTGAATTTGACATACTTTAAAAGGGTTGGGTTATTTTTTAAATCGGTTTTCTGAAGCCTTATAAACAGCTGCTTATAAGTTCAAGGCCAAATTCCATTTTACCTTCTACCTCTCTTTTTTTTTTTTTAAAAAAAAAGGAACTTTTCTAAAAATTCCGGGGTACAAGTACCATTGTAAAGTAGCAGGAGAGGAAGGAGGGCAGACATCCATTTCTGTTCAATACCCCAGTCTCTCATGGAGAATTTCCGTAGGGAATGTGCAAATAGACACTATAAAACAACAACAAAAATTGTAAGAAAGGAATACAGACTTAATGGTTTTACCAGAGTAAAGAGATAACACAGCAGATTGCAAAGGCTACTTTGTGAGGTCTTTGCCACTGAAAATACTGTAAAACAGGAGCCACACCTCCTAGCTTCTACTTCCAAGTTTGCTTGCTTACCCCAATGCAAATTACTTAATCTCTCAAGCAAACTGAGAAGGAAACCAGCTAGTACTGCACAAATCAACAATGTATGAAAAAATGTTGCCTAATTACTGGTCACATACTACCAGCAACTTCCACTTTAACTCACTTTTTTAAAAAAACAGATTCTGTATCACATTCACAGTTACCTGCTGAGTGACATCATCTGTGTGGGAAAAATGCTATGAAGTGTTAAGTGCTTTCATGTCCTTACTCTAAAAATTCTGCATTTTAGATTTTATGCTGTTTTTTTCCCCTAAACACTTCTTTTCCAGAGGCCAAACCAGGTTGGAGGGGAAAGATAATCTAAATTGTAGCATAATTTAGGCTGTAAGGGACCTCTGGAGGTCATCTGGCCCATCCTCACACTCAAGGCAGTGATGGCTTTAAGGTTATATCAAGGTCATATTCAACTGAGTTTTGCTCATTTTCAGAGAAGGAGAGGCCACAATCTGGGCATCCTATTCCAATATCTGAGCCTACTTGCACTGCAAAAAAATATTTTTTTGTAGCATCTAATCACAGTTTCCTTTGTTTAAGCAAAATTCTTTCTGTTCAATTCAAAATCAGATTTTAGAAAAATGCATTTGTCCTATTTTCTTAATGTCCCTTCAATACCACTTGTAAAAACGTAAAAGCAGCAACTACATAAGTATTTTAGAAACATTTTTACACCCATTCATTGATATCTGAACTCTACTGCCTGGGGTTAAGTTAGTAAACACAGCACCACAGAGTAGTGTTATCAGCTGCTTACATAATATACTCCAGAAAAACAAACCAAATCTTACCGTGACCATAAAAGTAAGAACTACAAAGACAAATCGGAACCATATTTCCACTTGTGAAAAAGTTGGATTGTAGGTCTTCCACTACAAGAAACCACAATAAAAATAGCCCAATGAACAAGGTTTTCACAGGGTACACATGACATCAATAATTAGCACTTCCTGCAGATCCCCAAAAGTTCTCTGGCTTTTCAAAATTTAAAGGTATATCTGAATTCCATCATGTCACCATGGAAAGACGAAGATAAATTCATACCCATAGGACTATCTGATGAAAAGACAACCAAAGGAGCCTTATATCCTTGCTTCTCTTTCGTCCTGCCACTCTGTAACATACTCAGGGTGCTGTCACATGTTAAAGCACTTCTCAGGACAAAAAGGATATTCTTCATTGATTTCAGCTGCACTTTCATTCAAAGTTTGAATGACAATAATTGAGTAAGTCCAGTATGTTGTTCTTTATTACTAAGGTCAGATGTGTAAATTGATTATGAAGAGGTTGATACGGTACAGTCACATTTCCTGTAATGGGTTTGTTTTCCTAAAGCTTATTGTCTTGTTTCAGAAATGGAAAAAAGAAAATCAAGTAAGGGAAAAACAAATAGGCTAACCATAAATAAAGAACTTTTTTCATAGGTTAAGGAGGAAAAGCTCCTTCTCTAATTATAAGAATGACACAAATATTAATTATAACATGTCAGTTTGCATAAACTCTGCTCGGTTGACAATTTATCTCATACCTGGCACACTTTTCTTTTGAAGCCACTTTTGAGATGTAAACTGCCTGGTACAACATATGCTTTACCCATCCGAGCAAGAAGCTTTACACTTTACCTTTCAATGGATTAAACCTGTCAACCTCTGTCTTGTTTTTTTAAAGCATAAACATAGAAAGAAAATTATACGCAGAGAATTCCATTACACAAAAGGTGATCTATGATTTCAACTGAGATCACCGCAAACCATTGTAATAATGAAATAAATTGACAATATTAGTTGCTGCAGGAAAGCAGGGCTTTGGGTTTGGGCTTTTTGGTTTTGCACACAAATCTGCCTTGCAGGCAGCCTGCAAAGCAAGATGATAAACCGTACAACTATAAATGCTCCAACACTTTGTCCTGTTTGAAATCTGGACCTAAGCAAAGGGAAGGGTTTGTGAGCATGGGTTTTTTTTTCCCCTTAGACCTTATTTTTAATGATGGGCTGTATGCACTAAATTATTACAGATATTAATATTCAGGAAGTTTATTTAGTACAGAAAAAACACTTTTGCTTTACAGTAAGGTTTTTGCTTGCTACCTGCTCTGACATACCAAATGCTGCATGCAGGTAGACTACACCATAGTACCTGTATTATAAATTTGGTTTACTTCCATCTTCTCCCAACGAAATGTTTCTAAATTTCTTTCTGGAGCCAATCAGCACACACTGATGATGTAACTGTTTTATAAGCAATTTTTAGCACTATGAACTGAGCTAGTTATTTCACTAAGGATTATTTTAGTGAATTATTTTACCAGCTTGCTTATTTTAGCTGAACAAACATTTTTCTCTTCCTCATAAGCACAGTTAAAAAAAAAATAATCTTCATTTTTCTTGGAGTTTGTTAAATCTTTCTAGACCATGCTTTTGTAAAGTCTGGAAAAATCTTGCTAATTCAGATACACCTATTGGAAAGGCTGAAGAAGGTACTATGCTTTAGAGAGGCAAAGCATCTCTATAAGCAAATGCAGAAAAATGGATGTTCTAGTCTAGCTGCCTACGGTTAAAAATATCTCCCAGGAATTAGACTATATTTATCTGTTCCAGAAAACAGCACTAGCATTTCTGAAGGAAAAATCTTTCCTTATGGAAAAAGGAAAGATTTCCTTACAAAAATTGGTCTAGACCCTTATTAACAGCAAATGCTATAATAGTTCTGACATTAGTAGTAACAGGAAAATTAATTATGATGCATCTTCATGTTTGTTTTAAAAAATGAGATAACTTTTTAATTACAGTTACAGCAGACTTCTACAGCATTAGTAATTCAAGAGATTTCTTTTGCTAGTATAGAACTTTATACTTACTGTGAAAGTAATATTCTGGATGGTATACGTTAACTTATTTAGATCTTCAAAGCTAACAAATATGTTGTACTGAGTGTAGTTCAGGTAGCCAAGGTGAGCAACAATGATTTCACTGCATTTCTGTGAACACATACGGTGAAGAACAGCATGTAAAAGCCTTCAATTTATTCCAGAATATGCACTGTTAGTATAGGTTGGAGAATTTGTTTCTAAATGGTCAGATATTGACAATATTTATTATATGCCTTACCAATCTTGATCAGTGAGAATAAGACTCAAACAAGACCTGCAGATAAAAAATTTCTTGAAAGATACCAGACAAAGCAGAGGAAACTGATGTAGTCAGTCAGCAGGATCAAAGGTTGAATCGATAAACAAGGCCAGCTTTTCATTTAAGCTGGTGAAAGCAACTGCTTGCAGCACCAGAAAGGGTCTGAATAACTTCATCAGACAAGCTCTATGTCATCAGACTGTGAGATGGGGCTATATTGTACTAACTCATTTCTAAAAGTTAACAGGAGGAAAGTCAAAGCCCAAGCATATTGCTCTCTTGGCCATCTGTAGTTAAATCTAATGGAACACTCTTCATTAATTTCTGCAGAATACATATATATATGCGTATATACATAAAAAGAAAACACTTGATTCACCCTATACGCTCGTCACAAAAACTTCAGCTATGCCCTTCCTAAAAGACTTGCATCTGGAGAAGCTGTTTTGGATGTCTCTAAGCTTAAAAATTTCAGTGAAAATTATACTACAAACTCAAAGCCTTAAACATTTCTTCACAGGTGGGAAGAAATCTGGCATTTTCAGAACACAGATGCCAGCTGATTTCAGCCAGGCTCTTTGCTAGGTGTTGGAGCACAATTTTTCTCTCCTCTGGAGCCCTGTATCCAATCTTCTACAATATTCTTATCTCCAGTAATGCTAAATCTGTTTAGGTGACTATGCCTCACGCTGCTTTGCTGGCAGAGGCCCACTCTAACAAGAAAGAGGGATCTTTAAGGGGTAATAGACACAAGTCATGGAAGGCAACAGAAAAAGACAGATAGGTAGGTATCTTGCTCAGCATTACTAGCTAGGTTGCAATTATAAATAAAACTATACTCCAGAGTCTTTCCTGAGATGCACTTAACAGACATATTCTTCTCATTTGCAATGTAATGTAACATGCACACAAACAGATTTAAAGAAAATGTACTGCATCACAGTTTTGTTTAAGCAGGCACATACTTGTGCACAACTGAGTAATCTCGTCCGATTGTGAACTTGATTATTAACGTACGGTGTGCTTCCATCTTTCACTACTCCAAGCACTTTGACTGTCATAGTAACATTCTTTTTGAGGGATACTGTAATTAAAAGAGAAAATATTAAGCTATTGCTACATGCAGAAATGAAATATCGAATAGAGTTCCAAATGCAGTTTAAAACACATATGATACCCAAAGATTACTCAAGAGTTATTCAGTTATACTTTACTGGAGTAGGTGTCCAGTATATTAATAAAAAAACCACAAAACTTTTTATTTATATATTTAGGCACTAAGTCAAAAATGCCCTGTACTGAATCTTGACAGATTAATAATTACTAATACAGTATTTCTCACATATTTACAAGTAATTTTTATTGAAAAATTAATATCCTTACAATCTACACATCTAATTCCCCCTAAAATGAAGGAAGAGAGACACAGATTCTCTAGATACTACTGCTTTCACAGAAATAACAAACAACTTGTCACATATATCTCTTGCTTCCAGTTCTTGAGATCAATGTTGTCCATGCCTTTACTGGGGGCAAGGGGTAGAGGGGAATAAACTGCTTCAGAGGAAATACCCACCAGCCATAGCCAGAAAGCAACAGGATCATGTATGTGACAGATGAAATTAAAGATATAATATACAGATTGCTATAGCAGTTTCCTGAGAAATAGGTAAGCTTCTCACCATCATGCTGATCCAACTCAACTACGCAGGTCAGCCACAGCTGCTGGTTGTAAGTAGACAGTGGTGGCGAACTTAAATTAAATGGCTTCAGCTGGAAAAAAACCCACAGTGTTAGCACTAGCCTTTATCCTGTTACATGAGATATCTGTAGTTACAATGATGAAAGGCATGTTAACTATGTTTGTGACAATATTTTTGGGATTAGATTTAATATGTGCTACTCTGTGAACAGTACGATAAGCAGCTCAAATACAAGTCTTCCGGAGAAGTAGCTTAAACAGCACACACATTTTGCACAGCACTGAAATAAGGAAAGGTGCAACTATTTAAAATACTTAAAAGCAGCAACAATCAAACAAAAAAGTTTGCATATGAAAAAAAAAATCCTAAGACCTAGCCTAAACATAAAAAGTAATTTCTAGCACTTTACCTCAAAAGTCAGGTTTGTGATCACTCATATGCTATGCAGTTTTAAACCTGTTCGACTATAATTATGAAAACAACTATTTTTCCACTAGGTTTTCTAAAAATCCCACATTCATTTCAAAAGTATGAAAGACACCATTAACAGTTAAAACCTACATGCAGGGAAGATTTTCCTTACTTGATATAAAAATATGCTTTAAAAAAAAATCCACTCATAATACAGTACCAATCCAAACATCTATGTGACTAATAGACCAAAAAAAGAAATGTTCCAGTGTATTTAAAGAAAATTTACTTAATAAAAAAAAAACAAAACAACAAAACCTTTTTAGCACTTTCACAAAAATTACTTTGGATATTAGGTTGACAGCGAAGAACTAGACAAAAATAAAAATGCAAGAACTGAGAACCAAAATCATAGAATCATAGAATGGTTGGGGTTGGAAGGGACCTTTAAAAGGCATCTAGTCCAGCCCCCGGCAATGGGCAGGGACATCTACCGCTAGATATTAAAGCTTTCAAGAAAAGGCATGTGGAGGTTCATGTTAGGAAGACAGTTCCCATGTCTTGGAAGGTCACAAGAGGGATATCATTAGTTGCCACTGAGAGCATTGTTTTTCAGTATATGTTCTCAATTTCTGTTTCTGGACCTCCTACAAGAATCTCCAACATAAACTCACCAGGGAATCCCATCAACACTCAAGTGTTACTTTATCAGAAATCACTGTGCAGAAACATCACAGAATTCTCTGCCTTACCTGCTCACAAAAGCAAAAGACTAGAGATTGCTGCTGGGCCACTCGTGACATAACACAGTGGTAGTACAATATTGCGCATTCAGTTCCAAATTGGAAAGCACCATGTGGCCAACAAGTTTTCCAGTAAAAATCTAAACACTTAAAATAACAGGGGGGAGGAGTGGAATGTTTTACATTACTGACATCAAATAAACCTATTAATGTAATCCAACAATATTTATTAACTCTTACCTTTAGGCTGTTATTTAAGTCAGTTCTTGCTACAGAAGTTTCAATTACATTAGGACCTACACAATATATAAGAAGGAAGAAAGAAAACAATATTGAAGTATGCATATTATTGATAAGTAATGACATAAATATAGGATTTTAAAAACCTGTACAAAATACCTCCCTGCAAAGCAGGTAAAGACTATCCCACTTTTCAGATGTTTAAGCTGAAGGGTAAATCACTTAGACATTTCAAAATCATTAATAAACTTGGCCTGAATGTTCCTTTAAGCCTCTCTGCCACAGTATTTCTAGGCATGATTAAACAGGAAGTAAACTATACATCAAGAATTCCATGTCAGAAGCCCTACATGTGTACTCTAAACAACAACAACACACCACACGGTATTGTTCCCAAGCTAAGCTGTACACTGTAGTCAAGAAAGTACTCAGCTACAGAAGAAGCACCAGTGGCACTGTTGTTACAGCAACCTGAAGCTCAACAAGGGCTGCAAAAACTACCTGAAAAAACAGCATATTTAATTGCACCATAAAGTTTCTATAGCCAAACTACTACCACTACCTGATTTACACAGAGCATAACGTCCATAATGCATTGCACTCAAGGCTCAGGGGCCAGGGCAAACACATCCCATTGTATGTGAGTGCATGATGCTAATGCCTTTTTATGTCTGTGTAGTGTACGTGCTAGTCCAATCACAATAACAGTACTTTCTGGCTAGTGCTGGATTTTCATCGCAGTGGTCTGTTCAAGCCAAGATACCCACGTTTGTTTAGGAACAGTTCTCAGTGTACTCAGATTGGGCCCCTCCTTTTCTACAGAAATCTGAAGCTATAATATATTATGTATAACATCATATAAATAAATATAATTGCAGAAAAGTTCTATAAACAATTTATCCCAAAACAGACAATCCATTTCATCAATGGAGTTTCATGTCCAATTGTAGCGGGAGATGTTCACTCACTACCAGAATTTTCATGCAACCATTTCTCCAGTCATCTGGATACGGACACACACACACACTTAACACATACTGATCAACTGCATCCATCCACCCACACCCTACCTCTTAGCTCTGCATGCAGTAAACAGAAAGCAATAAAACCACAATTTATGTCAGAAGAGACCTCCAGAGGCCATCTAGTCCAACCTCTTGTTTAATTAGATCGTGTAGCTCAGGCCATGACCAGTCAAGTCTTCAACAGCTCCAAGGACAGAGGCTCCCACAACCTCCCTGGGCAACCTGTTACAGTATTTAACCACCCTTATGGTAAGAAAAAAATTCCTGCTGTCTAACTAGACTTTCCTGTGTTCCAGCTTGTGTCTGCTGCCTCTCACCCTATCACCACGCACCTCTGAGAAGAGTCTAGCCCTATCTTCTGTGTATCCTCTCATAAGGTAGTTGTTGTCAGCGGTAAGGTTTCCCCTTAGCCTTCTTAGGTATGCAAGAACACGTTACTGGGGAGAAGAGGAATGCGTATATCTATGCCCACACACAATGTATTCATGCATGCGTATGTACATACACAAAAGGACTAAACCAGAAAAATAAAATGGAAGAGTAGGAAAAGGTCCGTATCTGTATACCAGGGTGTGAACAAACACAGAGGAGATGTATAGCACTCAGGGACATAGGCAGGACATGTATGTGTGTATCTGGGTCACTCTAGAGGCATCCCAGTCACAGTAAGATTTCTTTGTCTAAAAGGTCTTTACCCTTACGTATTAGGTCTGGCAACTTAATGTAATCTATTAAGCCTCAAAATATGTTGTTTCAGCCACAAACTTAGCATGAAAGAAATTATGCAAGAAAATCAGTTTTTCACAAAGACCATGGACTTTAAAGTTACTACAGAGAAACAATGGAAAAGAAGGAAGTTTATGAATGAGCAACATGGGATCATTCTGTGCAAGCAGTATTTCAGGTTAGCTGTCATGACAGCTCTAAACATGCAGCATTGCTTGGGCTTCTATAACCACTCTAATTACAATATTAACCATCTTACAGACTTTAAGTTGAAAAATAAAGAATTTTGCCCATCCCACGCAAAGCTTCATATTAGAATTACAGTTCAACTTCACTAACAGCCATCCACTATAAAGTCAGTTCTCCGTCACTGAACTTCTCAGTTCTCAGGTACATATAAACAGGGCAGATTTCTGGAGAGCTTTTTTGTTTTGAAAAGCTTAATTCAATTTCAGTAAGTGCTCACAGTTGATAAGTCATATTTCAGTAACTAAGACTTAATAAAAACACTAGAATGAACCTTTTTGAAAAGTTTTATTCTTTTTACCAGAAGATGCGAACAAATATTGGCGCAGAGAGATCATAGTTCCAGTTTTTAAGAAGAGCAACCAAAAAAATAATGAGGTTCTACTGCTATAACTGCTATTCCTCTAGCAAGCAATACATTAAAGCTTTTCAAAGCAAGTGACCAAAATGATGCTCTGGTCATATTATTAAAAAATGGTGACTAAATTACATTGTTACTGTTTTTCTTTGAGTCTTGCTCAGTTAACAGAATTGCATCTGAAAACAAAGAACCACCCTGAGGTGGTGAACAGGAAAACTGCACAAGTACAGAAAATGAGCTCTACACTTCATATTTTCCTTGCACTTGTCTCACCCCAAAGATAACACAGATCCATGGGGAAAAGGGAAAAAAAAAAAAGTGAGTGTAACTTGGGGAAAAAACCCCACAAGTCTGCGTCTGACTTGGGTTACAAAATCTGAAGAGCAACAGCCACCTGTGATTAAGCTGGCTTGTCTTCTTAGGTGAGAAGCAAGACTTCTGCTTGGCTTCCCAAACTGCAGGTAGAGATGTTGAGTATGGGCAATGGCATATTCAAGTAGCACAGAAATTATGGATGTATCCCCCACTTCTTCATTTACTTAGTGGGTTTGGTGAGTTTTGCTCAGACTGCACCCTTTAATGAGCGAGCACTCTATTGTTAGTGCCCCTCCCTCTATTCACAGGAAGCAAGGAGCTGTCAACAAAAGCCCGAAAAACATCACAGTAAGTGTTCAGTGGGTCTCCTCCCAAGGTAAACAGCATTCTTTTAAAAATTATGAAGTTCTAATAATGAACTCTGTTCACGGTTTGTCAACAAAACTATCTGGCAAACCAATCTTACAAGGACAAGAATCCCACAGCCGTGGCAGTTCCTGAAGGGGATGTCAGGTGAGTCCTGGGACCCCAGCAGGCTGCAAAGGACCAAGCGTTGCTTACAGCAGCCAAGTACTCTGGACCAAAGGCAACCACACCATCAGCTCGCTCTGCACGCAGATGCAACGCAACACACCAACACAGCTCTCTTTCAGCTTCTGCTACCGATTAAGAACTAAATGCTCGGCTTTCTCTTCCAGGAGCACTGCTTTTTGCCTAGTCTCACAGAAAACAACTTACATTTCTTGCAACTGGGCAGTATAAATACACAACTACAAACACGATTCACTTTTTAAGCCGAAAAGCCAAATGACACGAAGTTAAGTAATTCCAGGGGTTTTTTCCTTTATAAAGGAATAATACAAAATTAATATAACATATATTTTTGCAAATGTATTTATACAGTATTCTAGTGGCCAAATAGTGCCCTTCAGCATCCTGAGGCAAGTCACAGGAATATCAGTGGTTAACCTTTACGAACTGAAAGTCTGTTTGGACCTTAGGCTACTATAATAAATCAAACAGCAGGAAAGAAGGTTTTATTTCACAGACAAATTTTATTCTTTAATGCCATTATGAAGAACGTACTGCTTACAAGCACGGACAGGCACAAAAAGCCCAAAGAGCTGCCTCCAGTCAGCCTCTCCTTCTTTCCAAGGCAGGCATGAGTGGCCCAGTCCCAGGCCTGGGCAGCCTGTCTCATTCTGAAGGCAGGGAAGGACAGGGCAGAGGTAGAGACAACCCTACAGACAGGTCAAGAAGTGTCAGACAGTGGCACAGGAGAATACACTGGGTGACGTGGAAATAAGCAGTAAAGCGGGGGGAGGTGGTAACATCCTTAAATAATTCTTACATGGGGAGCAGGCTGCTTACTTAATAAGCACAAGTCCCTCCCTTTCCTTCTCCCTGTCTGTCACTTCTGCATTGACAAAGCTATCCTGACAGCAGAGTATTAGCTTACTAATACTGCAGTGATAGCACGCTAACTTCTTTTTCAAGTACGTTTTAGACCTGGAAAAGCTCTCTGGCATGAAATACAGAGGGCTCCCACGCTTCCCATCTGCCTCATGACACTCTGCATCTTTGTTGACCAGACTTCTATAAATCTCTCTGATCTCCAGGGTAAGTATCCAGGCACTAAGTGCTTAGCCTCCCAGATCACATCACAACTCCCACAAAGGTCTCTGAAACCAGAGACCTAAGCTCATATATGTTCTACAATGGAAGTTCATATTTTTACATTACTAATATATTTTATATTTCTGTGGCATTTATCACCCAAACATTTAGAAGGTTATCAGTTTCCTCACAGGAAACCAAGTATTAGCACCACCATTTTACACATCAAAATACAAAGAAATTCATGTAGCAGTCTGCTGAAAAATTGTTACAATGAAACTGGTTTTGTTTTATTTTACGGACTCTCCCCTGTAAAACAGTTTCAAATATCAAATCTGTATAGGTAGTACTCCTATTAAAAAATGAGAGGGAAGAAACACTTCCCCATCCCTGTCAAAACTAATGCTTCCTCAGACATCTCAGGGGCAGTAAGCTCATTAGCATTTAAATCCATCTGTAAATACCAACAGGTTTAGACAAAGCACACAAGAACTGTAATTTTTAAAAAGTCAACATCCTTACCTGCTACTCCTATGAAGACTGTCAAACCAAAACAAACAAAGAATACTACAAAGACCAGAACAAAATGCCGTTTGGACAGTGTATATAATCGCATCGGTGCCAGCCTACAGGAAGCAAAAGAAAGCACAGGATTAGCTGTGAATCATATTTCTAAAGAAAGAAAAAAAAAAA
>Ga0181612_136297_pt1 | contig 24474 bp, 17 predicted proteins | sample HoacroProtozoa21_FD_119630 | JGI IMG/M metagenome (GOLD analysis project Ga0181612, IMG submission 119630) | Hoatzin crop microbial communities from Cojedes, Venezuel. Combined Assembly of Gp0051906, Gp0051904, Gp0051908
GTATAGGTTTCTGCTTGTACATGGAATGTGCACAAGGACACATTTTTCTTGGGGAGGGGAACCCACTGGAACATATGTTCTGAACAAAAGAAACTATATAGTTTATCTGGCATCCATAAGAAGAATCTTCTCCAGAAGTATGCCGAAATTTGGATGTTATCAAGTTAAAACACACTTCTGAAAGGAAATATAACCACATCTGTATGACATTTGCACCAATCAACCATCAATTGTGCCTGCTACAGGCATGGGTAAATCCCAAATCACAGACCCTATACTGTTACCAGCTAGGTGACTTTTCCTTGCTCCAGAGGCAGACACACTATTTATCTTATCAGGGACACAACGGTGTCATTACGGTCTGCTGAACTGGACAAAATTCCCAGCAGGCAAGGAAGCTGCCAACAGGTATGTTAAGGACCTGAAGTCCTATGCAAGGGCTGCCTAAAGACCCTGCTGACAGCTAACGCAGTTCAGCTTGCAACTCTGAAAAGCAAACGTTGCTTTTTAATTATTTACTAGGTTTTTTCCTCCCTTCTCTTCCAGAAAGAAGAGTGAAACTAGACTGCTAAGTTTCATTTTTTTGTTTACAGTTATTTTCATTTCCACATCTCATCTTCTGACTTCTGTGCTTGAGCTTCCCACTTGAGAAGGGGATGTTGGCATCCTCGCTCCTTTTCCATCCGCCACCCCCAAATAGATAAATCTGCTTTTACTAGAATTAAATAAAATAAAGCATTGAGAGCATTTTAAATGGCTAGCTTCTATGTGCGTTATTTCTTTTGATGTCATCTCAAGTTAGGTATATTATAGGGATTAGAGGACATGAACTACAAATAGAGTAAAAAACCACCCTAGATTTAATTTTGGATATGAAATACAGAAGCATCTGTATGTCATGAAAATCGTTCTACTCAGCTTCAGAAGACTGATGGATTTTAATTCCAAGTACGCAGTGGCTCTCAACAATGATTTCCATTTTTGTGCTACTGCTAACCCTCTGGATAAATGTGCCAGGAGTTTTAGGAATTGCTTTTCTGAGTTACTGGTGCAATAACTTTAGTTTGAAATTCTCAGGCCTCTCATAGTTTACCACAGAAACTTTATTAAGTCCCAGAGCTGTTGCCAAGCAGGTATTTTATATCACTGCAATGCAAGACTGGAAAAGGCAGACTCACTCAAGCTCAGATTCATTACAAATTATATTCATATTTTGTGGTACAAATTCCTACAACAGGTTGTCTGAGACTCAAAGATTCATGTGAAAAGAAATCCCAAGTATCAGCCTCTTTCTTCAGAGACATGAAAATAAATGAGCTAAAGATGACACTAACTGGTGGATTTATCAGAAACACTAAAAATAGCTACTGGGTCAGCAGAGACACCCGTGGGCAAATTCAAATGGGAGTCGATTCTGCCGTCATTCTGTGGCAGAATAGGGACTCTGATCTCCAGACCTTTCCTTACATCACCTTGTATTTATCAGGCCCATACTCATTTGCAGATCCTGTACTATAGGCTGCCTGGCAGCAGCAAGATCTACTTCAGCATAACTGATACGCATTAGATGTTAATTAGTAACAGCTTTATTAAATTTCTATTAGTGGCCTATATGTTATGAATGTAATTTTAGAAAGCATTTTAGCAAGGTAACAGAAAAGTTACTTCAGTCATCTTCTAAGATACATGGGGAAATATCACGTGTGGAACCTCTTCATACTGAAATCATACTTAATGAACCCGATAGCTTTCTATGCTGAGATGATCGGCAGCAGAAGAGGCTGCACCATTAGCAAGTTTCCAGTCAAACTGGGACGAGTGGTTGATACACAGAATGGTTGGGCTGCCACTGAGATGGGCCTTGACAGGCTGGAAATATGGGCCAACAGGAATGTCATGAAGTTCAACAAAGGGAAATGCAAAGCGCTGCCCCTGGGGAGGAACAGCCCCATGCACCAGCACAGCCCAGAAAGTGGCTTTGCAGAAGACGACTTGTGGGTCCTGGTGGACAAAATGTTGAACATAAGCTAGCAATGTTGTCCTCAATGAGAAGGAAGGCCGATAGCTTCCTGGGTTGACCTGGGAACAATGGATTGAAGGGGTGATTCTGCCCCTTTATTCAGCACCAGGGAGACACATCTGGAGTGCTGGGTTCAGTGCTGGACTTTCCAGCACAAGACAGACATGGATCTACTGAAGTGAGTCAAGCAAACAGCCACAGAGACGATTAAGGGACTAGAGCCTCTGACATACAAGAAGCAGCTGAGAAAATTGGGATTGCTTAGCCTGTAGAAGAGAAGGCTCAGGAAAGATCTTATCCATGTTTATGTGTTATGGAAGGAATGGAAGGAAGACAGAATCAGACAACGATATCCATCAAAAGGACAATAGACACATTTGCACAAAAGGCACATTTGCTTGGACTGAAAGACAAGAAATTCCATTTCAACACAATAGAAACCTTGCTTACTCTGAGAATGATTGAGCACTGGAACAAGTTTCCCAGAAATCTTATGGAGCCTACATCCTTGGAGACATTCAAAACTTCACCAGATATGGCGCTGGGGAACCTGCTTTAGCTCACCCTGTACTGAGCAGGCAAGCTGGACTAGTGAATCTTAGAGGTTCCATCCAACCTCAACCACTCTGCAATTCTGTGAAACTTAGGTCTCAAAAGCAAATTACAGCAGGTAACGTATTGCTCCTGTTATCCTCTGCATAACCTCCAAGCACTCTACAAAGTGATGAATCAGACTGGTAAGTCAACAACCGCAAGGACAAAGGCATCAGTTACTGTGCATATAGCTATCATCTCCGCACAGCCTTCAACATCAAAACCTATTTTTACCACAACATTGACCATAATAACCATGATGATCTCTCTGGATACCGCCTCAAGCAATAAAAAAGACCAGTTTAACATCTTAATTTAATCCTTTAAGCTTTAAAGCAACACACTATCTTGTATTTTTTAGGCACTGCTCAGTGTCTTGATGCAGCAGGCCAGATTCACCCAACAGGACCTTCACTGAAGTTACAGCAAGAAAGAAGTTGGCTCAGATATCTAGAACCTGCAATATGCATAGTTTTAGACAGAAACTAATAACACCATGGTCTTCAGTGACAGAGTAGCTCAAAATCCTAGACCCACATATTTTCAGACTTTAGACAAGTTCAGACCTGGATATATTATCCAGAGAGAATTTTTTTGCTTGAAGAAAGCCTGGGCAAGACCCAGAGTTTCTCTTATTCTCCAAAACAGAAAATGCTGCTGACAGAACCTGAACACAGCACAAGGGCTGAAATTTCAAACAACTTTCTGTATACTCATTCACAATCCTTAATGTGAAGGTATGCTAGAAACCACCTTGGGCCTCACACAGCCCTGCAAGGGTTAAGTGTTAGATCCTGAACAAGCCAAAGCACTTCTCTGTAGAGAACCTAACCTTTCTTAAACCTCTCACCCATGACTCAGTTTGCCAGGTACCAGGTTTTTCTCCCCTGCTTCTATTTTACTCAGTTTCAGAAGCCATAATCCAGTTTTCATGGAAACTTAATTTCTGAGAGATATTTAGAGTTACAACACTTTTTGGTTGTTCATGTAGTGTGCAGCTTCAGGAGGAACACATTTCTGATTAATTCTAATCGATACACTAATGCTTTAGATACCATTTTGCATGCTCCTCTTTGTACGCTGGCACTGATTAATTGCAATTACAAGGCAGGAGGCAGTGAATTAAAAAAAAAAAAGTGCTAGAACCCCCAAATTAAAATCTCAAGCCAGAACACTTGCATCCTGCATTTGTCTGCCTTCATGGATAAATGATTTTGAATCCAATTAACACACACACCCCCACTGGGTGCTCTTTCATCCCGCTAAAGGATTTAAAAATGCTCAAATCGAGCAAGCTTTGGGACTTCAGTTTTGACATCCCATGTACAGCAACCATCTTTGTGATCATTCTCCATACCTCCACCTACATCTGGAAGGCAGAATTAATTTCTGTGCCATCAGCCAGCCTGACACCTGTGTTGCCACCTGTGTCTTCAGTACAGTGCACTGTTGGTTTGTACCAACCCCTAGGCAGAAATTGAGTTTCACTCAGAACACCATTCCATGGCTCTGATAAAGCTACTGCTTTCTCACATTTAGAGGCCAATTTGACAGCAAAAGTCTTTAACATATGAGAAGCATATGGAAACAATTTTCAAAAATCCAAGATCTAACCCTTAAATCCTGTTGTTTTATTTGTAGTAAATGAGGGCTAAATGCACTTGAGCTGCATCGCCTCTCCTGGGTCACAGTTCAGCTTGTGCACTCCCAGCAGCTATTAATAGGAGGTGGAGGGAAGGCAAGAACCATGAACTATCCCCTCTCCTTAAGAAAAAAGCTCTCTGAATTGAAGCTGTGTTTTGCTCTCTCATCTCCACTCGCCACAGAAAAAAACTGTGGAATTTAACAGACTCCTCACACTCATGTTGAGTTACAGTGTGATTTTATTCCTCCAAGTCCCACCTCTCTCATCTAAAATACTCCTATTGTTACCAAGACTTATCATGGTATGCCTGGGAGGAAAATGCAATGTATTTTGGCAAGGACTTAGTTTTATCTCTTTGGTAAAAGATTCAGAGAACTTTTGGAAATTACAAAATTAAATAGCAGTAATAGCAGCTGTATCAGAGTATTGCACATCAAAACCCACCTGCGGCATGATAAAGGTAGTGAAAAAATTAGAAGCTGATTTTTGAGAATGAAACCTTGTTAAGGGCAGAATTAAAAATTATCAGTAGGAGTCCAAAAAACAATCTTCCCCCTTTACTAGATGAAATGGTGAAAGAACATAACTTTCTCCAACCTGCATGCTATTGCATAATTATACAGGAGTTTATTACAACAGGTTTTAATCTTGCCTCCATACCACTCCAGATTTTCTTTTGCTTCAGCAATTAATGTGCACTGCACAAAGGAAGAACCAGACTAGACCTTTTCAGGCTGCAGCAAACAGAAAATTTAGAAAATGGTTTCAAGAAGATGCCAATACAATTCTAAGAGACAGAAGGAGAAAAAATAAAATGAGCCACAGGAGACTGGGAAAACTCTTTTCTCATTAGTTCAAACAATACAATACACTGTCTTGTAATTACTTTTAATTATCAACTCTAAATTAATTTCAGTTTACTGATCTCAAAACTACTTGAAAGACATCGGGGCGTGAATTTGATGCATGATGATATAGTCTTGAAAAGAATCTACCTTCTGAAATGGCAACAAATAAAATTACTGTGTATTAGTGCAAGAGATTATTTAGCATTAAGGGAGATAACTCTTGATGTGTAATGCAGAAAGCAATGCAAATTCTTCTGCTCACGGATCGTTCTACTTAGTAAGAGAAAGAAAAATGGTATACATTTTCCTCTATTGATTTAATGCTGGTTGCCTTTCTACCCTTTTCTACAGCCTTTTGCATAAGCAAGACGTAACTGTTAGTGATAGGTTAAATACAGTTAAGACCTTATTAGTGTCATCGGATCAGACCTTTAATATCCCTGTGAACTGGTTCCAAGAATGCCTTCCCGCCCTTCCCTCAAAATGCCCTTAGAAGATGGCTTCACAAAAATATTGTCATAAAAAAATTCAATAATTTTTTCCTTTCACTCTTTTAATGCTTTTAAGATAAAACTAATAACGCCACCCACCCCTCCCAAGAAAATGCTTTGTAATTCTGCAAGGTTCGACCGATGACTCAGACACAGTATGTAATTACCTTGCCTAGAACAGGAGACTAACAAGACTTTGGCTCCAGACTGCAAAGATATTGCCTCATGTGTTCTGGGAAGGAAGCTAACTCTACCGTCCTTTTAGGATTGCAATGCCGGACTCCTTTCTACAGCTGCTCTACTGAGAAGTGTACAACTGGGGAGATACCGCAATATGGCAGACATTGCTTTAGGTTTCAGTGAGACAGAGTTAGTCCATAAAGGATATTTTTATGTTATACTTCTTTTTGGATAGCTATGAAAATTTGCAATTAAGCCACTAGAGTTTCATTGGTAATAGGTTCTCCTCTACATTTAGAGCATGCTACAAGACCACAATGCAACTACTCTACATGGGAAAAATTATTAAATTAGTAGAAGATAAAACCTACAGAAAAATACATTTTCCTGTTAACTCCCACAGAGTTAAAAATATTTTTTTTGTATCTCTTTCCTAAGCATCTTTTAGAAAAATCACTGTTACAAAGATTTTGCTTTACTAACCTGGTTAAAGTAAATTCCCTGCTCTGAAAATCTGAAGACTTACATCTGAGTGCTGTAAAGAATTGAATCAGGTAGGCAACTGAAGAACTGCAGCCTCACAATTAAATCTAATTCTTGTGATTACAAATAAGAATCTTTTAGTGGAATTTAATACAGACAGAGGCCCTGGAAGAAAGAGCACAGGAACAGCAGATGGATTCAAAGACAGACAATGAAATTATGCTGTATGGTGGAGGGCAAACACCTTTCCAATAGAGTAATTTGGCACCTTTGCACTGGGACGTAACCCACTAAATGGCAGGGTTATTGTTAGTTCAGTTTTCCTTTCTAAAATATCTGTAGAAAGAGTAACCCAGATATTTATAGGACGATTTGTGTTACTGACCATTCTGAAATGTAAACTTCATGCTACAGGCATGCTAAGAAACTTGTCTACTCAAAAGCTCTGTTGGCCAAGTGGGGTTAAGACATGAGAAAGCACTGTTTTTTTTTTTTTAAATGACAGAACAAATTATTTTAATTACCCATTTCATCACATCCAATAAACAGTTCTGAGTTTTTCGTGGGAGCTCGTCACTGACATGACTAATCACTCCAGTAAGAGACTACTGCAACGGCAAATAAAGCAAAGCTAAACACCTTGCACAGAGGAATATATTCATCTGGCACTGAAATTCTGTTTCCCAGTTAAACCATGCAAGGTGGCACTTTCACCAACCTCTTGAGAAGTACGTGGTAGGAGGCACTCCTGAGATGCTACAATTAGTAATCGTGTCCAAGACGTAGCATCAAAACTGATGTGAAAAGAACAACAGCTCAGCATACTTTTCTGATGCACAGTGGCTCTTTAGCGTTTCCTCTTCTTGTAGTCCTCTCCCTATTTGCTTATGAGCTTGATTACACTTCCTTTAATGAAGCTAACACTGCCAAAAAATGAGATTTCACTGTATGAAACCAAATTGCAATAACTGCTGGCAGCATGTAAGCCAAGGCAATCCCAACAACACTTAGCATTCATACAAACCATTACATCTTCAGATGCTTATACAGAGCTCACAGCTCCTTAGCAAAGAAATCAAACTTGTCATTTTTCAGGTGGGTGAAGAGGAGGCACAGGAAGGTTATATGACTCATTTAGTCAATAACTAGACAGCAGAACTAGGATCAGAGATACAAATTTCTGATTCTTATTCCTATGTCCTAATCCACTGCATCATGCTGCTTCTGATCAGGGTAATTAAATTTCACGCTTCAGGGAGTAACCTAATTGTCTTTGAGGATCAGAAGGAAATTACATCCTTTCAACCCAATGTATAGCACTGCTTAGGTGTGCCAAAGAGTAGTTTTCATTGTTTTATTTAAATATTGAATGTAAAAAATAATCAAATCTTAATTACAGTCAAGTACAGTCAAGGCTTCAGAAAGACAGGCTGTCTTTTCAAAGAGACCAACAGTGGTAACATATGCTGAAATAACTGAGTTCTCAATAGCCATGTCTGGGAGATCAACTGAACTGGGATTTTTACCTCAGGACTCAGCAAAGGCTTTTCACGACACAGCTAAAGGGAAGTAGGAGAATTGTGTCTGCTCACATATGGTGGACTAAAAACCATAAAAGATTCTGGATTCAAAGGCTGAAAGTCTGGATGAGAGGGAAGGTTTTACTTAACAGAACAGCTGTGCTTAACTCTGTATCCTTTAGGGATGTGTTGCAATTATCCAGCAGCTTTAATAACCTAGACTTCAAAATAAGATATCAATATATCCAAAGAAAGGTTAAGGACTAGATGAAGGACTGTTTGGATACTGTTCAGAAGGATTTACAAAACATCTACTCCAAGCATTCCCACCCACTACGAAACAGTCCCTAACCTCCTGTAAAAGGCTCCTAAAACACATTTACCAGGTGAAACCCCATAAAAAGCTGTCTCGTTAGAAAAAAAAAAATCGCCTGACGGGATTTCAGAGAATCCCAGAAACCAAAAAGGCTGGCAGATAATCCTCAGCAAATGCTACCTTTCCCAAAACTTCAGCTATTCACAGTGTTTGGCCTCAACATAGAGGTAGGCATATAATTGCATTGGGCATAGGGTGTGCCATATAGCGGTGCTAAATAGATAAGTAAATAAAAGAAACCCCATGGTGCAAAATGAATAGAAGTGAAATGCCTCCCATAAAACTGCACAATACAGAAGATGTCTATACATAAGCAACGTGAGGGGTAGCACGAAAAGATATTACAGGGGTGAAGATGAAAGATGTATGTCCTGATAAACAACTTCCTCTTCCAATTTATTTTGCTTCCTTCAAACAGACTTTTGAAAGAAACAACTCATTAGGAAGGATCTGAATGGGGAAAAATGAGGCTTGGAACTCAGAAAGGTTGTGTCCGTTGCTGTTTACACAGCAGGTATTATAAGAGTTACCCTGTTGGAGGATGTGGCCTTTGAACTGTACAACTCAACTTTGAATGGAGAAAGATTTAAAAAAAAAAAAAAAAAAAAGACTAAAACAATCACCTGGTCACTATACTCAAAGAAATGGAACTTGAGAGGCCAGCATCTACTCGTCAGGGCAAACAGTACATCAGAAGTCAGACAGACTGTACTACTTAACAGCTGAAATGTCAACTTTAAAGAGAGAACTGCCATGAAAGCAAGGTGTGCACAGCTTTCAACATAGCAACAGACAGCAAAGCTATCATAGTTGATACCAATGTCCTCACTATCTTACCATGTTTGGAAATATGAGAATAACATCTGCTGCGTAGGTCCAAATAGAAGAAATGCTGCCTATAGTCAAGACTAACTTTTGCCAGACATGTTGAGCCTGTTTCTGTCCCACTGATCTAATCTCACTCATTTAATATTGGATATTTGTGAGAAAGAATCATAGCAGGCCATGCTGAACATCCAGAAGGGAAGGCAAGAGTAGCCGACCACATCCACCACTGCCTGGAAATACAGGTTTACGGCCACTGTCTGGGATCTCAACTCCCTAGAACTTGGAGTGCAGGGATGTTTTATTTAGCTCGGCATACATTTGCCTGTTAGTCTCAACATTTGGCATACACACTTCCTTTGAGCATAAATAAGAAAAGCCTTGACAAGGAACACACATAGAAAACAGACTCCACAAGATGTTCTAGTATAATTTACTGGCTCCTCACAGTCAAATAAAAAGGTACCTAAAACAAGAAGCTCATTCCTTTGGGTTAATATTGACCATGAAATTGAAGGTCGTTTTGAGAAGTGACTTTAAAACAGCACAAAAACTTGATGATTGTCTTCAGTATTTACTGATAAAGAAAATACCTGCGCCGTTTCATGCATTCCCAGAACAGCAGTCCTTCCAATGCTGTTCATCTCAGTATCACATTAAATCATTAAATTCAAATTCAAGTAGTGTTTGGGGTTTTTTCAAACAACATCAGTAATTGCAATTCAATAACATTTTCTGGACTAGCTCTTGCCTATAGACACCATTCTGGGAAGGACACCATACACTGCAGCATCCTGGAAAGCTCAGAAACATGAGCTTGGCCTCAAAGAGCAAGTCTTGCTTGCAAGCTCACCTGCATTAGGCAAAGACTAGAAAGAAAACCATTCCACGATGCCCTCACAAGGCAGAAACGGGGTGAAAGGTCCCTGATATGATATCCCAGTGTGACTTTTGAAACACTGTGATATTTCATAGAACTTAGGTGTATAAAAGGGTATACTTGGTGCCTGAGGATATTATAAGGTTCAATTAAGTAAACAACACCCAGCTCAGTGAAAAAGTCCAAATTAATTCAGGCACCATTCCTAGGGTCTAACTTGAACCCTCTTTTGAATATAAATCAAATGCTGAACAAGGATGAGTTTTGCTATATGAACCTACAACAACCTTTGAGCACTTCAGACAGCAAAGGCTGCAGGTACCCAAAGTATCCATGCAGCAGTACTTACCGTCAGGTCACCCACAGGCAACATAAACTGGGGAGCAAAACCAAGACTGCATTTCCTAACATTAATCATCTGTTTCACATCACATCAAGAGGATTTTTCAATGCACTATTTTCCATGACTGTTTTCTTGCTGTTCCTCCTCTCCTGAACAGAATACAATCATATCTCAGGGCTGCAGACCAACGGGAAAGACACAGTAAAATTTCTAGCCCTTTCTTTCCTCCCTCACTGCTTTCCCACATGGGTTGCCTGAGGACTTGCTTCAGAGTAGGATTTTGTCTTTTTCATCAAAGTTTAGATTTATTGACACTCAAAGTCTCACAATGACCTCTAATTTTCCCTAAAAAACATAACCACAAAGCTCTTGGGCTCCGTATCTGCCAAGAACAATCAATACTGCTGAATAAAAAACAGCCTATGGACAACAGCGGCCCTTGCCTCTGCCTAGCTCAAAGGTTTTATGCAGTTTCAGCTTGCTCTTGGGTGAACCAGCTCCTGGGTAATTAAGAGTTCAGATGCTCCTGCACAACCCTTTTTGCATGGGTAAACTGCCTTGGGATATACCAAACTCCAGTCACAAGGCAGTTACAGCTGCCTGAGTCTGTAGGATATGCTGAGCTGAGCAATGGGTCAGAAGACAGACGCCATTACGCTAACGCTCTATCAGAGCAGTCAAGCGATTGCATTTTAGTCAGTAACTCCATCTCCGCCACAACCCTACCGAATACATCCACGTTAGCCACTGCCAGCTGCATCCTGGCTTTGCCATTAGCAAAGAAATTAAGTTTTCCAACTTTAACAAGGGCTGCAACAGCAATGCAGTCCCAAGGCAAGACAGAAACAGTGGGCTGCAGAGCAACTACTGGCCTGGGGCCTTCATGAATTAGCGTGGACCTCTCCCAGTGCTCCACTCATTTACGGTGCAATTCCCAGAGGCTATTCTCTGTATGCGCTAATTTAAAAATCAGTGCAGAATGTAAAAATAATGACCTTTTGGCCTAGTATTATTTTACATTTACTTGCAATTGAAGTCATTGAGAATAACAGAGAATTAGGATGTCTGGTCTTGTAGGTAAAGTGAATTTAGTCCAAAGAGCTTTATGGCCTAAGAGCAGCCTTCCCCTCACCCCCTCCCTTTTTCTTCTCATTTTAAAAACTGAGACAACGCACCAAAAGCCATGGCAAATTCTATTCATTAGTTCTATCTAGCAAGTGGCTGCGCTTGAGATTCACATCTACAGAAAAGGCCCAGAACACACCACAGATCCACCAACAATTTTGAAGGTGAATGAATAAAGTGCTTAGGAGAGCAGCTGTTTCAATTATAGCATTAGCAGCCCAAGCCCTAAGCACTCAATGCTCCTGGAAGCCCAAGGGTGGGTAGGGAACAGAGCCATCTTTATGGATTATAATTAAAAGACCAAGGCCAATTGCACATTCAGAGCAAATAGGCAGCAAATGCTTTGGTTGCAGTTGGTCATTTTCTGTTTCAGCCTTCCAGATTTTTGATTTTGCTTTGCAAATGTGAACAAACCCCTTTCAGAGTATGCCAAGTAAAAGCAACTCCAGCATTCCTATCCTGCTGTTCACATGTTTTTCAGTTTCTGATTCATGAAAAAAAAAAAGATTTAGATTCTTCTCTCCCCTCCTACTTTCCCAGGGACAAGTTTGTATCCTGAGGCACTTCGTGGAGGCAAAATACTAATTTCCAAGCAGGTAACAGCCCATGTAAATCATCACTTCATTGCAACCAGAGAAACAGTGAATCTGTGTATTACATTTCATGCCTGCTGATGCAAGCCATGTAAATTCAAGAACTTGCCTTATAACTTTTGTTAGTCAGACACCTAAGTTCTCAGACAGCAATGATTTTACAGAAAATAACGGAATTGGCTCAAAACCACACAGACATTCCTCCCTTAAGGGAATTTCTGTTCAACCACACAAAGTCTAATGGACAAACAAACCAAATCAAATTTTACTAAACTCTGACTAAACAAAAAGTTAGTTTTATTCCCCTCACCATACTGATATAACAGCATAATATAGTTACTTCTGGAATGAGAACTGTCAGCGTTTTAACAGAGTGCCATAGCATAATGTAATCCTCTTAGCCCAGGGAAAGGCACTCTGAAATCCTCAACATACCACTAAGTAATGCTTCATGATGTCCACTTGTCATGAAAGTCGGGAACTAGAGATGCAACACACAGGAGTCGACCACAAGACTCTGCTACAGGCTCACAGAAATTGCAGCTTGATGTCAAAGCAGTGGATGTGGCAATCTGTTCGAGCAGCAACGCTCTTTCTAGGCCCTTTTCTGCTAGAAGCCCTGAACTCTGTCTCCATAAACATCCTATTTCAGTTAACTCAGATATGAATTCTACCAGTAGAAGAAAGATTTCTCAACCCTACAGTCACATGAGGAGGAATAGCTTCCAGATACTTTGATAAGTAGATGTTAGACGAATAGCTTAGTGACACTATGGACTGGAACATCTGACATACAAGGAGAGGCTGAGAAAGCTGGGATTGTTTAGCCTGGAGAAGAGAAGGTTCAGGTAGCATTTGATCAATATGTACAAATGCCCTGCTTTGGCTCTACTTTGAGCAGCAGGGCTGGACTAAACGATTTCCAGAGGTGCCTTTCAACTTCAGCCATTCTGTGATCCTGCACAGGTAGAAGACGTTCCACTAGCTAAAGATCTCTGTCTTCACTGCTGTTTTCTTTAACAAAGCATGCTGAATTACTGGTGGTCCCGGATCAATGGCTCAATAGTAGCCACATCTTCAATTTTTCTTTTTCAGCTACAGACTCAGAGCTTCAGTTGAATGAACCCAACTTGTACTGAAACAGGAAAAATGAATAAGAAAATGTATATTATTATTATTATCATTTTATTATTCTTTGCTCCTGTTGATGTAGGCCTTGAGAATGCAAAGAGCTAGAAGACCATCAAGAGCTATTAATGAAGTTTCTGTCAAATGTTTCAAACCTCGCTTCCCTCTGAAATCCATTTCAGAGCAAAAGAACCATTTTCCTGTTGATTGTTCAAAAGTTAGTAAGTCCCAAGCAGCCTTTCCCTGGAGGAAAACCCTTCGGACCCTACTAGACATTCCACTCTGTGCTTGGTTTACTTTGTACTTTGTTATTCCAGTCACTATTCTCTATGAACAGAGAAGGAAGGAAGAAAGGAGAAAAGGTTATTTCTTCTTATTACTTTGTGTTAGCAAAGGGCAACATTCAAAACTCTGAAATGTATACATGTCTTTGTAAACAGGGCAATGGAGAATATGAGCAGATCATATCCAGGCCAGAAAGTTCATCTGTTGGCAAGTGAGTCAAAGAGCAAGAGCCAGGAAGGAGGACAGAGGGGAAGTTGGAGAACCACAGCACTGGTAAGCAATGAATCAGGCAGAGTACAGACAAGCATGTGGATCAGAGCAAGATGGCCAAACTAAATGCAAGAGCACTAGCTGCTGCAGATACGACGCCCCAGAGGCAGACAAGTCTGTGACCACATTCTCACTGTGGTTGTAGTTTGTGGTTCACACAAGATGGAAGAACAGGTGCTCTTTGAACACTTCTGGATGAAAACAACAGCCTAGTGCAAGACAAACAATAGCAGTGTATTTAAATATTTGAAGGCCAGCAAGGACTGACACTTTATGTAAACTCCTTCTGCCTCAACCTTGTATTGTTTTCCCTTTCCTTCAGCCCTTGGGATGTCAGGATATAGCCATGAGTCAAGAGCTAAGAAACACTCTGTGTGCTATTTAGCATTCTCTAAAGAGTGCCAGGCCATCTGTGAAACATTTCAGGAAGAAAGCCACTGGAAAAAAGTAGAGCGATCTTTCTAGGGTGGAAAACCTAACCGCACAAATTGCAGTCCAGAAGAGACCTCAGTTGTTGTTCTTTTCCTGAGATATCTTTATGAATAATCCTGTACCTAAAACCTTCAAAGAAATATCTGTTAATATCAGAAAGAGCATATAACTGAAACTTTAGGGCGTGAATCAAAAATCCTATCTAAAAATACCTGAGGAAAAAATACTATACCAAAAGGAGTTTTAATAGTGAATTTCAAACATCAGAGTTTTGTGGGAAACGGGGGGATGGAGACAGGGACCCACGAGAAAGGAACAGAAAAAAGAACTGGGACAAGGTGAAGATAGCAGATTAAAGACAGGACATAGCCTCCTGAAATCAGCCATCTGTGTAGAAATGGGTGAGACTAGTGAACTTCAGTTCATTCGAAGACAGGAAAAAAAAATTCCATTACAGTGGAGTGACCAGAAAGGCACGGACTAACTAATGCCCCAGCTCTTGCAATCTCAGTGATTGTTCCCAGTCTTATGTTTCTAACTCTAAGTCATATGTTTTAACTCAGACAAAAGCTGATGGTGATCAAAAGCTATTTGCTTCTAGCAGCTTTTCAGATTCAAAGAATTAAGCAGAGTTAAACCCTTCTCCCCCCTCCTTTTTTATTTCTTTTTCTTTTTTTTAAACTGTCAAGTCTCTAGATTACCAACCCTGATACAGGTTTTCACCCTCTGAAGACAAACTGCATTTGGATGTTGGATAACTGTTTCAGCTATGTCTCTAAATTGTACCGAAAACCGCCTGCTAAATATAAAAGAAAAACCCCACCACTATTTCTATGCAAAAGAACTACAGAATTCACTTGAGTTCAACAACCTCTCATTTCTAAATTTATCCTGAAGAAAAGCTAATAACAATATGTGGACTATGCATCAGCAATGAAGTCAAGGTGCCAACAGAAGGGTAGGTAAGGCGCCAGGGAAGCTGAGGTGACAGTCAAAAGGAGTCAGATGAGGCACACAGAGAAGGAAAGCTTCTAGAGATAGGAACAAGTGACACACACAGACCTAACTGCAATAGACAAGGATGCCGTATTCACATTTACACGATGTCTGATGAAGTACAAAAGGTGAAGATTCATATTCTCCCCCTAGCTATTCCTTCCCCATTTCAGGGCGAGGTTCTCTTAAAAATCATACTGGGAGTCTGTGCAGACTGTGATGACTAAATTCTTTTCTTGCCACTAAAAATTATTTCTGTAGGTTATGGTTGAAACATACTGGCATTGCAGGAAGACATCTCTGAATAAATGGAACACTTAGTCTCCAAAGAGGCTAGTTCCACATAATGCATTCAAAACAGCTAAAAAATGCCAGAGGCATACTAAATGTCTGAAGTCTTTAGAGTCATGCCTGAAGAATAATGAAAATAGGCATGACTCGGCTTCTGACCAAATCTAGGATTACTAACAGCTATGCTCTACTGCACCAACCACCACAAGTGAGGTAATGACAAACTTGGCAAGTATTTGTACAAGTTTCCCATAAAGTTTCAGGTTCCTACCTAAATTCTTCTTTCTTCTCTGAATAGATTTACCTGCTCTTAGCCCTGATCCAAAGAAAGCTTCTTGATAGGCCCTTTAAGTGCTGTAACAGAGTTTTCTCCTAAGCTGTTTTTCTCATGCATATTTTCTTCATCTCTCTTCAGACGCATAGAGAACTACAGCTCACTCGCTCACATTCAGCAGAGGTGGGTTTCTGTGGGAATAATGTAGGAAAGCAACAGGTGGCCAGAACAGCACTTTCAGATGTTCTTTCAGCTAGGCCTGCTCAGAAAATGCCTGCAAGCTGACAATGTAAAGCAGCTGTGTCCAGGCTGTGCTACAACTTGAAACATTCAGCAGAAACTGCTAGCAGCTGAAATTAACTGGTATTTGAAAAGTTTTCCTTTAACAAGCTCACTAGTAACCCACTAGGGATTTCACTGGCCAATTACTGGGGAAAGGCGTTCAACGGTATTACTCCAGCTTACAGTCTGGTGTGGAATTAGAGATGAAGTCACCATTACCAACAGAATTTAATCTTTCAAGCAAATGCATTAGAAGTCTCAGCTGTAGATACATCCTTCTTTTCGGGGATGAAAAAGGAAAGTTGAGCTGAAACTCTTCTGGCAGTGTCCCTCTATAATAATGCTGGGATACAAAAAAAGAACTAGTAAACAGTCAGGATCATTTGTCACGAGCTTCTCTGTTTAAGAACTGTGTCACTCCATACCAGAATGAGAAGGTGTTTTCAGTAAAAGGGAATTTCTAAGAGCAAAGAAGAACATTATTTATACCTATTCAGAGGCTCCTGACACGTGAGGATTCCTGGGTTCCAAAAAATTGTATTAAAGGGTAAAAATGAAGCCTTCAAATTCAGCTTTGTAACAAAGAAGCAAAATTAAAATAAGTAAAATGATGCATCAGTGGGAATTTAGCATTATGTGGATAGTTCCTTTGGATCCTTCAGGATTCAAATGTGTACTAGTAATTACAATTTTTGTTTTCTATTCTAAAGAACAGATAAAACATACAGACACAACAACAGGCTAAATATAGGTATCTTCCTACAAAAGGCCTCAACACAATTTCACAGAAAAAAAATTACATGAAACTTCCAAAACAGGCAAACCATGAAACTGGCAAAATTCAGCTCGGATCTGGATTCTGCCAAATCAGAACAAATATGCTCGATGTCTACATTCTATTGCATGATAAACAATAATAGTTTCAAATAACATTGTTATCGCAAGAGTTCCCATACAATGCTGAGTTTTAGAAACCACTTTTCTTATAGCAACAGAATGATATGGTCTTCAAAAATGTTATGTTATTGGTAGCTCTGTGATGCAGTTTATTCATGGATGTATTTTGACCAGCAAGCAGACTTTGCTCTTTTTGATTTTTTCAGCATCACTTCTCAGGCGAAAACAAACTGCTTCCTGAGGCAAGGACATTTGTACTTTGATCAAAATTCTGTGAAAGATAATTTTCAACTTATTGTCTGAGCCCACCTTTGCTCAAGAACCTATGCTGTAGGATGAAAAGCAATTTCCTGAGCATAAATTCAGGCTTTACGTCACTAACTTCTCCTTTAACAAAAAACTAATGTGGAAAGCTGCAGTATCATTTGCTAGCTTTTCAAGTTTCCCATTTACATCATTTGTTTGGTGTTTTTCACCCAGAGTCACAAAGGCTCACTCCAAACAAGCGCTGGGTATGAGCATACTGCTGGGTGAGGAAGAAGTTCCACCTTTCACACTCTCCGGTGGGCAACATCTCACCTTCGTCTACCTGACCGCATGCAGTCGAAACAACAGGCTGTTGAACTTTATACATGAGCAGGTGTCCAGAGGGGTGAACTGCCCTGTGCTTGGCACGGGCTCAGCAGTAGGTATTAGGCTATGGGCACCACAAGCTACTCAAACAGCTCTGAAGTAAGTGCAGTGGCTGAAAGCGTCACTCCCTGGGCTGTCCCTGCTCCATCCTGTCTCTCAGGCAAGATGCATAGTAACTTCTCACGTGTTCCTTGTTGTTCAAGATGCTTCAGTTTCCCCACTGTTATTCAGATTTCTCAATAGTAATTTTCATTCTGTTTGCTTAAAAGAGTAATAGGAAAAACAAATTGTAACTATCTCAAAACAAGTGCACTTCTACCTTTAACACAACAGGTTCAGTGAAAGTACCTAGTAAACTACAAGCAAATGTGATGACAAGTGAAAAAAATGCAAATTGCAGTTGGAATTAAAAGCAATTACCTCTGGATCAGAGTTCCTCTACATTTCTTTAGCCAAAATGAAATACCCATTATATGTTTAAGTGATGATTTAATTGACCAAAATCTTGAAATGCTTATAACTTTAAGGTTATCTGCAGAGTAATTATGGACTAGAGGCAGCACTACAAGTATTTGCTCATTGCCCACCAGCCTGACCCAGCTATGACCTTAACAGTAGCTTTTTATTAAGAAGCAAAAAGCAAAGTTGGTATCCAGCATCTCTTTATTCCCCGACTTACCCACTCACACTGCAAACAAGAGTGCCAAGTAATGTGAGGTGTAAGGGAGATTGCTGTGATTTGGGCTCTATGTGTAGGCTTCTCAAAAAGAGGTGATGAGATGTGGTTGAACTTTACTCCAGATGAGGTCAGGGATGAATACACTTGCTTCACTGGGACAGGAGTCAGACAAACATTCATACTTTTAAAAATCCCACCTGGGTTCATTAAGAGTTATGGCAAGTTCACCAGCTCATTTCGAAACAAACTGAAGAGCCTTTGGACAAAAATAATTTTGAATCTGTGCAACAAATGATCAAGTGTTCAAAATCTTTCAATTTTCTTCACATAAATACAGTATTTCAATGTTTTATTGAACTTGCAGTTACTCTAACCTAGTCCATCAGGGAACAGCATACCACTTGATCCTGAACTCCACCAAACCACCCATGATCAACCAAATCAATCCATTAACTGCAGTACCTCACAAATCTATATGACACTTAAACATCCACCCACACACCAGAAAACTAACATTAGTCATAGGCTTGACACCTTCTAAATCCCTCAAACATCATTTGCAAACTATGACCTACAGTAGCAGTAGCTTGAAAGCACTGGAGAATCAGACTCTTCCAGCCCACAGCAAAAAGTTCTTGTGCAATGAAGTGCCACACATGATGTCATGCAGCGTGGCTGAAAAAGTAAAGCACTCACAGGTTGTTAATTAGCTCTAATTGAGCTAGTGTCCTAACCTTTGCCTGACACTAGCATGTGCCTTCTTTTAAACCTTTTCTGTGAGAAATCTCCTTGCAGGTAATGCAGAGCCAGTCCTGTAAACACCTCTCTCCATCAGATTCTCTTATAATTAAATATCAGAGAGGGAACCTGCTGGGCATGTTTCCCTCTGTACAATTCTGTATTTAAAAAGCCTTCTATTGTTAATCAGCAGAGATTACCAATCTCTTTGGCGGTAATTTGTGTATCATGCTGCAAACCACAGCTCCGTGAGACATACAAAGTTTCAGTAAAGGGCATGACCGCAACCTCGGTTTCTGACCCACGTGGATCCACTCCAGTGCCGCAACAGTTAGTTAATGCTCACAGTACTATAACTTGACAGAATTAAAGCAAATTTTGTCACCTTACAAAGCATCAGAACATGTCTTTCTGTAACACATCCTGCTTAAATCCTCAGGGCAGTGTCCTAAAAAAACAAATTGGATGCTGTTGGTGTCAGGCTCAGTTAGTGAGTAAATGCGCTGGCAAATATAGCTGTTGAAGCCATCCATTGGACAATGCTTCTCTGCTATTTTTAAGTTTTGATTACTTCATGAAATTTTTACGTCTTTTCTTCCCTCAGAATAGAGCGGCATATGTTGAAGAATTCTTTAAAAAAACATTTTTCCCTCTAGGGAAGCAGTTTTCCCTCTAGTAAACACATACTGTTACCTTTAGTTTCATTTTAACACAGGAAAAATAAAATATTGAGAAATTCAATGCAGAAAGTGTACTGTGGTTTTAACGGCAAAATCTCCCACCATATAGCAAGAACATAACACAGCAAAAGAAAACTGGTTGTTATTGGATTTTTAGGTTTTGGGAGCAAGAGTATGGGCCTGAATGTTTGCCATCTTTTCCAAAGTCTGCCAGAAGCCATAAAGCCAAATGCTCAATTGGTATTTTATGGTCTATGAAGGAAAGGCTGGAAAAAATGTGCTGTACAAATTAAATACCTAAGGATGGTTACTCTAGAAGAAAAGATCTTAGTTTGCAAGTAAATCCTTAGATTAATAATGTGAACAGATGCATTTCTACTTACTGTTTGGGAATTTGATAGCTCAGTCTTAGGGAAAACAGGAAGAAAGAAGAAAAGCAAAATTAACAATACTTACAGATAGCTCTAATTCATCATTCCACTTTTTGAGTGACTTTGAATGTGAAAACTGCACTCTTACTGAGGCAGGGGAAGGTGGGAACTATTTTGTCCATGTCCCTTTCAACACAGACATAGAATTAAGCTACTCTCATTTGTGGTCCACAATGAGTCTGTTCCATGCAGCTACACTGAGGCTGCTTGAGGTCTCAAAGGTACTGAACAGTAAGCGTTTCTCAAAAAAATTTCTTGCCCAAAACCCTCAAAAACTCTGCTGGCTAAAAAGAAGGGGACTTTAATTGAAAACCCTAGAAGGTCAAATCAAAATCCCACCTCAGTCATCAGCATGAGGGTGTTTCAAAATGTACCCCTCTGTGTACCTGCTTCATTTTATGGAATGTACTAAACACATGCAAGGAGAAAGCAAGCAAGAGGGTGAGAAAGGCTCTGTTATTTGGATATTCACCTGGAAGTCACCAGTCCCTGGTTTAGCAGGTGTTCAATATCGGTTATTCAGACTGATACTGCTGCCAGGAAAAATCAGAGCTGTAGTTCCAACACACCAGCACTGGCTGTGAGACCTTCTCTAAAATTCAAGTTAAGTTTTGCCCCATCGAACTGCACAGATTGTAATTTATGAAAAGGTTACTGGTTGTCAGAAGCAGTTATTTCTTTTATTTCTGTCTTTCTCTTCTTTCCCCAGTGTTGATGGTGCAAGGAAGAAAAGAAGTGGATCAGCACTTTGGTAGGAACAAGCAAGAATACTGTCTTCCAACTTTTTTATCTTTTATTAAAAGATAATTATGACATTGCCTTTGTCATGTTCTTTTTACAACAGCCAAAAGGTTGAAAAGTAGAAGAAAAAGTTCGGTCACTGACTCATCTTTCTGTGAGGAACAGAGAAACTACAGAAGGCTTTTACTCAGGGGTTTTGTTTTGTTTCTTCTCTCCTGCCTGTCTTTCATTACAGGAAGATCAGGCCTTCTCTTGCCCTGGAAGGCTCATTAGGTGGTAGGTTATGACTCCACAAAAGCCATAACCTTGCTGTGCAAGCAGCCTTGAGGAATATTAAGTCAGGAAGACACAAGGTTTATTTTCAACACCTGAGAAACAAGGTTTAGAAAAAAACACTTTGCAAAAGCTGTCTTGCCATTAATCTGAAGGCTGAAGAAGCTGCAGCTGTGGCAGCTATGATAAGAAGGTTCATCCAGACCAAAAGATAAAGAAATAAAGATTTGGTTTTGCTTTTCTCTTGCCTCAGAAATACATTCGTATCCCTGCCTTTAGAAAGTGTCAGGAGAGAAGGGTGGGAAACTGAAATTCCTTTTAAAAGTAGTGAACACAAGCAACACGTTTTCTGCACTCATCACCTTTAAAATACTGAGCTAATTCAACGCCCATGGAGATTCGCTGGGTGCTGCTGAGGTGACCTGTAATGAAGGCAGAGGAGGCTGAAGAGACCAGGAGGGAGTTGCTGCCAGCGCAGCAGCGACAAGCAGGCCTACTGCCAAACAGGTTGGTGGAGGGGAGGCTCCGTCATCAACACGAGCTGCAGTCAGGAACAGGGAGGCCCTCGGAAGGCAGAGCAGCTCTAAGGAGAGCCACGGCTTGTCTTCACACTGCTTGTCCCTGGAGCATCTCTGAATTTATGTGGTACAGAGATGATACCAAATGCTCGTTCTCCTCTCTTTTTGGATCCAGTTACTGTTCTGTAATCAGGATCAGCCCAATAGCATACCCACATATTTTGTCAGGGTTCTCCATTCTCTTCCAATGTCCTTTCCTCAAGTACCACAGATCACTGTGCAGATCCAGGTGAAACGAGGAGACACTATGGATGCATACTGAGAAGCAGAGACCGATGACTTCAATCTGCTTCATGGCTTTTAAACACAGAATGACACTCATTATTTTCAGCATTTTCTGAAGTCTATATTACTCCCTTGCTCTCGCTGTTCTCTCCTGAAAATGGTGCTGCACAATTTCAAGCATACATTTTTCTGGGGTTCACATAATCTGCCTTGAGTAAGTCTGCAATGAAAGCCTCTGTACATAATGATGCAAGGGCAAAAAGGTCTACCATACTTTGTAGGATTTTGTAAAGTATAGAGGGAAAATGATCTTATTTCATTCTCTTTCTGAACTTCCAAATTCTGAGAAAATGATTCTGCATCTAGTGTAAACAGAAGTGAATTGTCTCAGCTGCTTTGACCACAGTGCCATGTTGTCTCGGAGACACCGGCTGATAGAAAGTATGGATGGGTCCCTCTTAGGATGTCATTAAAGTTAAGCTCCTTTTGCATGACGAACTTGAGTACTAAGAAGCAGTAGACTCCATGGGCAGCACAGGGAAATTCAGAAACTGATCTAAACACAAAGAAAGTCTAGCAGGTGCCTAAGCCAGTGCAGTTTATACCACCACTTGACCTCCTCCTTGAACAGATTAGCAAAATCTAAATTGGTATATTCTCCAATTCTACCTTAATGCCCTGATTCTTTGGTATCATCTTCAAATTGCCAACTAAGCAAACATTATCAACTGGTAATAGAAGTATAACAAAAAGCACAAGAATAAAACAAAGAATATAGGCTAGGGGATTGCTATAGTTACATGTCAAAGTAGTCTGTCCTCTGCCACAGGTTACACCTTCACAAATTTCTGCTCCTTTGCACATACATGACAACTTTATACCCACTTCTATACATTGAGGGACTGTACTGAGGTGGACTGCACTGTCTCCGATACTCGCCTTTTCCTACTGATAGAAATCATTTGATCTTGCAGAGACCGCCAGAATTCTGAAAAGCTACTGAGAGCTGTCCACTCTCAGCAAGAGTTCTGGAAAGAACAGGACATAAAGGCCACAGGATAACATTTAGATTAACATTTGGGTGGACAGAATTATGACTCATTTTTGAAAAGTGAGGCAGGATTTGTTAATGTAGAGTTGATTCAAACTTCTTAAAACTACGCTTTGTTAGTCTAGAAAACAATCTAAACGAGGGAATGGGGGAAAGGCAGAACTCACAATGGTACAAATTAGCTCACAGTAATATAGGGTCAGCAACTATGCACCTGTGGCAAAAAGGATGTGCAAATTTCCCTGGCAGTCCTTAGACAAAACGTGGCTTGGGATCTTCATGCTAAAACGTTGACAAGTCCCATTTTGGAAGAGTACAAATGGATGGTTGCAGCACAGAATGAAAAAAAGTGCCCTGATTGGAGAAGTGTTGCAGATGCCTCCAAAATTACTCATTTTTGCAGTTCTAAACATATAGGGACAGATTTGATCTAATCTAAAGTAAAGTTTAACATGTCTTCTATTCTCATTGCTGAAGTCTTTGACATTGAAATAAGGCTTCTAGTTTGGCCTTACGATGCATTAAACATGGCAGATTCTGCTTTCAATCATTCTATCACTAAAAAAGGACCAATGAACCTAACTGACTTAGTCTGGGTTTAGACCTGTTTAACAACGTACAGAGCAATGACAGAATGGCTGTACTTAAAAATGTAGCATGCCTAAGTTGAAGAATCACACCATGTAAATATAATTAAAAAGATTAACATGACGGGCTCTCCCTGCCATTTAAAAAGAGATTTATTTTCTTTTTTACCTCATTTACGTGAGAAAGCCAAGAAAAGATCATACAGGACAAACCTCATTCTGTTTTTTAAGAAAAACTCTGTTTTACGCCAGGAGGGATTCCAAGCGGCTTAGGTGGGTATTTTACCTATGCAGCAACTGTAGCATTTAGCCTGTACCAGAAACAGAAACTCCTTCCACACAGCTGTAGGGAAAACCAATAATCACCTCAAAGAAAAATCTCATGTAGTTCTGAATATCCTTTCTTTCAAGATACTTACTGACTTCCATGCTTTTTTTTAAAGCAGAACAATCACAATCAGGCCAGTACACTTTTTGTGCTAAAAAAAGACAAAGAATTAACTACTCACCATGCCAGCAGTCAATTTTATGTGAAGGAAAAGGTAAGTAACCATTTTCAAGAAATCAAAACGTGAGGTACAATGCCAAAATTATACTGGAACAGCTCATGGATGCAAGCTAAATCAGTCAATTACAAAATAAAAAGAAAAAAATAGCCGCAAGCCCCATCTATAGAGCTGTTGTTCACATAAACTCTACAGTACAGCCAGCCAAGATCTCTTTTAAGAACTAATTCGTTTTCCAGAAATGCTGGTCTCCTTAAGCGACAGCTTTTCCTGTCAACACACTGTTCAGCTGGGAAATTTTTTAAGGTTCCAGCAGAATCTTTTCTGCAGGAGAAATCCCCCTTCTCCCAACACAAAAAAGACACAGTAAAATGAAACTGTGGAATGACAAACCCATTGGATAAGAGCTGAGGAAAAGAATGATAAACCTCACTTTTGTAATTCCTGTATTCATCAGAAACTATTACTAAAAAACTTACAATAACTGTGAGTAGACATACTGCTAGGACTTAATAATATTTTCCAGCATGTCTTGTAAATGTGAATTTCAATTCTGAGGAATCCTGGGGGTAGA
>Ga0181612_136432_pt1 | contig 24473 bp, 8 predicted proteins | sample HoacroProtozoa21_FD_119630 | JGI IMG/M metagenome (GOLD analysis project Ga0181612, IMG submission 119630) | Hoatzin crop microbial communities from Cojedes, Venezuel. Combined Assembly of Gp0051906, Gp0051904, Gp0051908
ATTGCATTGTATTTTTCGGCTGTAGCCTGTAGCAGGCATGCAGCATTCTCTATGCTTTCAACCAAATAGCCAGTTACTGTAGATTTGTTAGTATGTGTTACAATTTTTATTCCTGATCTTAGTGTTCTCTCCCTCCTATTTGTGCAACAGTGCCTTGCCTGTTTAGCGGTACTATTTCCGGGCCTGCAGTGTTTAAAAATACAAGTTTGATTTGGGTGAATACTAACTCTTGAGGTCAGGATCAGACCGCAGGATTTCTAGTCTGAAGTGTCAAAATACAGAATTTACATTGTCTCCGAGTGAATTTGTAAATGTATTTGATTAAGTAAACAGAGGAAATACTTTGCTTAGTTTTAAAGACACTGCAGTTGTCCATATTTTTTTGGTAAAGGCATGGGAAATAAACAAGATTGAAAACTTCTGATTCAAGAATAAATATAAAATAGTTCAAAACTCCTTCAAAGCAGGACATACACAGTTATATGTGAAGAGTACACCAAATTAAGAGAGCTCGAATTAAAACAGGTTTTGTTAGCTGCAATAAATTAGCTGCTTTTGGCTGTTCTTAAAAGTCCGTAAGTACCGTTCCCAGTGTCGTTTCATCAGCATACCAGTTTACATTGTTTCTAATACTGAAACCTAAAGTTTTTGTACAAGTGAGGCTTTTTGTATCAAGTGTTACAGAGAACCAGGGAGCCATTGGCCATGGCCAATGACTGTCGTAATTTTGATCAGTGACAATGCTTTATTACTTTTTTGTGTTATGATCACCGACAGACTTTTAAAAGACAAATAATCTTCATGTGACCAAGTTCAAAGCCCTACTTTAGTGATTGTGGGAACAATTACATCTTTTTCTTTAGAAAGTTAATGTTCTGTTAAAACATGTTTATTTCTTTATAAAGACATCAGGTATATAGTTTGCATAGGCCAGGCAGTCTCTAACAAAACTAGTGTTAGTATTAAGTAGGAGCTCTATTTTAAGATGCAAGGTTATTTATTGCTTAGTATTTCCACTTTTTCATAGGGAAAGGTTAAATTAGTCTAATATGGAGAGTATCAGAACGAGAAGGATGGTAGATACAGTAGAGAGTAAGGCCAAACTGAAAGCTGTAGTAAGCCCAGACTGGTAGACAGTCTGTGATTAAGATTCTCTACCTACAGCTGCCCAGGCCTGGGGTCTTGTGGCAGTTTGCTGGGACTGAGAAGAGAGAGAGTTGAGGAGTCCTTCAGCATTGCCATGGTAGTATTCCTCATGGCAGCATTAATTTGATTTCCTTATGCTGGTTTTCCTCTTTTGAGCAATAGCAAAACTTTGGCGCTTGCCGTAAGAGTTCTGTTTAATTGAGGTCTGGGTGAGGAGCTAGCAATGGAAATCACATTGCAGTTGCACGGAGGAGGGAAAAGAAATGTAAAGGTTGCAGTGGGGTGCTTTGTAACATAAGGCAGAATTGCATATCTTGCATATCCTCATCCTACTTTTAGGAGGTTTTCGGGCTGCACTTGAACATGCTGTCATGTGGTACAGGCTATACAAAAATGTATGATATTCAAGGAGGGGAATACATTTAGAGATTAACCTTTTCAGACTGAATTAATTCGTTTTGAAATTAAACTCTTTGCTGTGGTTTTCATCTTGAGGAGTTTAGTGTTAAGAACTGAGTAGTAGTATTAAAGAGAATGATGAGCCGTATAGGTAAAAGGAATCTAGAAGAGAATAAAGAATTGCAGGGTGGTGCTGTCATCTAATAAGGTATTGCCAGAGTAATGAAGCTAATGAACATGCCTCCCCATATTTCCCCCCTGTGATCCTAGCAGTGTAACACTTGCCCTTCCTGATGTAGTATGCCAAGATCCTGTTGTGTATCTAGGCTTTTGAATAGCTTTCATTTTGTCCATCCGTGTCTCTGAAGTGTCCTGAGCTCTCCGATGTTTCTGAAAAGATTGTCCTTCCTCTCTTTCCTCATCTGCCAGCTGTTTGGTTGGGAGCAGGCAGCTGGAGCTGTGTGTGCTATGTATGGATTTATTGGCTGGTTGGCTGTCCCTGTGTTTGTTGGGGTCTGTGTGTTGTATTTGACAGCTGATTTTTTATGAAACATAGAATCCTAGAAGTATTAAGTTCTTAGAACTTTCTGTCAATTTTGGCCTAAATTAGCCCGTGAATTTGTAAGCAATAGAAGGAAGGTGGCAGGCAACAGACTGTTTAATTATATAACCCTCACTTCTTTGGGAAACAAATATTACTGAATGAACCTACATTTTGTTTATGGATATAGGGAGAGAGAGGATTTAGAACACTGCTTCATATGGGTTACATGAAAACTATGCCTAGTTGCAACTTTCCAGAATCCGGAAAGGGGAAAAAAAAAGAGCAATGAGCTGTGTACAGTCCTTAGGTAGGAGTACCATATGTGTGGCTCGTAGGTTGAATCTGGCATAGGGAACAGTTTTATCTTGACTTCCAAGTTACCTGGGATATTCAGGTGTCACTGCAGCATGTACTAGAAGGGTATAAGATGACACAGGGATCCTCAAGTTAGCGCTGACCTGAATTGTCAGTAGTGCTTCTGAATCCAAGTTAGTGCAGCCAGGGTAGGGTTGAGAAGCAGCAGTATTAAATAAAGCCTAAACATGAGAAGCCATATTTCGTACTTAATCCCATTTTTTAAAATATTTGTTAAATGTGGGGTGGATCAAATGTCAGGTTATCAAATTTGATCAGCCACACATAATCTGTTTAATGCTGTCTTATGCTCGTGCAATGTCGTTAGTGGAAACTATTCAGTGAGTATTACGTGGTATTAATTTTGTTACTGTAATTGTAAGGATGATTCCCTGCATTATTTGCTGATGATAGTAAAGCTTTGTGCCATATGGAAAATTGCCATTTTCCTGGTTGGATTTGTGTTGTATCATCATTGCTGTAGTATTATGGATCTGTTGAAATAAAGCCATTAGGTCTCTATCGCCTTTTAGATAATAGAGTGGGCTACCTTTTTTAAAAACAAAATCTAACCTCTAATACTCTACACACTTCTTTTTGAGAAGCTGCTCGTGGGCTGAGATGAAACTATCATACTTGATATAGGAACAGTTGATGTGTTAGGAAGTGAAGTTCTCGAGTTCTGTTCATTTTTAATGCTTAGCACTGTTGCAGATTGGAACTTTTGGCATTCAAGGTGGGCATGCAGGAAAGCAAACACACAGTTACTATCTGATTAAAAATGTTGGCTTATGTTGCAGCCTGTCAAAATACAGGGGATCTATAAAAGAGGAGGGAGTCTTGCTGTCTTCCGGAGAACTTTCAGCTGCTTTAACCATTAGGTCATATTTCTTCTTCACCTTATTCTCAGCCGGAGTCAATTACACTTCTTCCAGCTTTTGTAATGAATGATGCGAGGGAACCACAGCTGATACTCTCAGGCTTTTAAGCTAAGAAATTAATAGATAGCAATGACTTTAAATGGTGCTAGCAGAGGAGATAGTGTTTACAGTAGGAATTTGTATTATAAAACCAGAGTGTTGATGTCTAACTTTTACCATTGAAAACTTCTGGTCTTGAACAAGTCTGCTGCTAATTTAATCTGATACTTATTTCTCTTATTAATAGGCTTGACAGTAAATAATTGTTCTTTGTTCACTTGCTTACATCCACCATCTGTTGTCTCTCTTTTTCCAGGTCCAAGAGTCTTAGTCTATTAAATCACTCCTCATATGGAAACGATTTGTGTTTTATCTGGTTTTATTGACTTCTTTTGCCTTTCTCGGTGACCTCTATGATTCTATATTTATTGTTTGAGGTGGTGGGACAGAGGGGTGACCAAAACTGCACAAAATACACAAAATGTGGGTGCATAATAAGTATACAAAATACCAAATTAGATTTTTTAACTTGTCTCTTTTCTAATAAATTAAAACATTGGCTTTTTAATTTGCTTTTTGACCACTTCCAAGCTTTCAACTTTAAACATTTCATTTTTTATAAATGCAATATTATTTGTAGACTAAAATTGTGAAAAGGGTACTAAAGGAATGCAGAGGTGATTTTACACTGTGGGTGAGGATGGGCTAATGGGTGTCTATAACTTTTTAAGGAAAAATACCATAACGATGCCAGCTGTGAAAGCCTTTTCAGCTTTGTGTACTTTCCTTTACAGCTAGCTGTCTGTTGATCTAAAACCAGATTCTTCCTTAAAAGCAGTTCATGTTATGAGGCAGTTTTTCTAGGGGTTGTTTTGTTGGTATACATAAGCCAGAACACTTTCACTATAGTTGCCTTCTAAAATAAATGTGTAGTATGTTCTATGAAACAGCACAAGGAGTTTCCTAAGTATCTTGTATTCATAGCAAAAGCATTAGTATTTCCACGTGCTTGAGACACGTTAACATCAACAGTGTGGTAGGTTTATTCACTTGTATCCCGTTTTATTTTTCTGCACCATAACACCTCTGTTTTATGCATTTGCTGCACAGCACTGTTGCCTTCTCGCTTGAGAATCCTGCACGCTTGAGGCAGGTGGCCAGCCTTACCTGTGGTTTGTAGATTGACTATGCCTGTGCCTGACATGGGATCACAGAGCAGGAGTGAAGGAGCTCTGCTGAAGTGCACATCCCTTGCCATCACTGTGCGTGAGCAACAGCTGCTCCTCTGTGATTTGACAGGGTGGGCTCTCAAGGGCTGTAATGAACGCTGTGCCCCTCACCCTGCTCGTGCTGCTCAGTCTGTGCAGTATTGTCATTATGCACAGGAATTTCATGGATTTGTCAAGGGAAAAATTGTTGTCTAATGTTGAATAAAATGTTAAGTGAATGTTTGTTGAATGTAGTCCAAACTTCTGAAAATGCTGATTTAAATACAATCCTCAGCAGGAAAGTAATTTATCATATTATAAGTATGTCCCAATGACAAAGACATTTGTGATATGGTCTAATGTTCTGCTACAGCTACTAAAGTGGATTTGTTACTGAAGAGTGATGTATTTATATGCAGTACCCTAAGTTGCACCACAGTATTGATGCTGGAACTGAGACTGTGTGACACATTTGTCGAAGGGATGGAATTCAGCCTCGCTGAGTTTGTGGGTGATGCCTGATAGGGGAGCAGTTAATATGCTGGAGGGCAGGGCTGCTACCTGGCAAGTGCTCAGCAAGCTGAAAGAATGGGCTGAAGGGAACTGCATGAACAAGGACAAATGAAAAGTCCAAGCCCGTGTAGCACTACCAGCTGCGGACAGACTGTCCAGGAGCATCTCTGCACAAAGGAAGGAACATGAGGGTCCTGGTGAACAGCAACTTGAACATGGACCAGCCGTGTGCCTCTGCAGCAATGTGGACTGACCCTGTGCCCAGCTGTGTTAACCCAGTATGAGAGACACTGGCAAACTGGAGAGACTCCAACAGAGTGCTGCGAAGCTGCTGGGGAGCTGGAGTAAGTGGCACATGAAGAGAAGCTTTGGAAATACGTTTTTGAAGTCTGGGGAAACCTGAAGGGGACTCTTCCTGCAACCTTTCACTATATAAGGAGAGGGGGGTGTCTTAAGAAATGGAGATGGGTTCTTCAGGTACACAGTGAAAGCACATGAGACAATGCATGTGAGCTACATAAAGGAGAAATCCTGACTGGCTATGTCACAGTTTAAAGCAGGGCATCAATAAACTGAGTGACAGATGCTCTCTATTAACCCCCAACCTCCCACGGACTATAAGGAAGAAATGCACACAATGAGGGAGTGACACCTTCCCCGACTTCCCCTTGGAACTGGTAGTGCCTGGAGAGGTCATGGAATCTCGGTCCTTGGAGAACTTGGTTGGTTGAGGCCCAGAGGAATGTCCTGTAAAGGTGGTCCTGCTCTGAAGTCTCTCAGAATGCCAGAGGTCATTCCTACCCTAAATCACTCTATGATAATGCCTGTGTTAAATTTTCTAGCCCGTTATTTTCAGCACCTAGTAGTGGAGTTTCAGCTAAAGTCCAAACATAGTTGAACTTTGAATTGTACTAGTTTTAGAAAGACATAAAATTTTGCAGTTTAATCAATACAAAATTCAGATGGTGCTTTATATTCTTTGATGTACAACTTTTAATCTTTTTGGTATGATAGTAATTTTGGCAAATAAAGACTTGGTATACAAAATCTCTTGTCTTAAATTGAGAAAATTAACCTTCGTCAGATGTTTCAGCTGCCTCGAAAATATCTGGCCATTTTGTTTGTGCTGAATGTTTGAATGATGTAGAATTTAGGGCCATGAGGTGGTCCTTCTTGCTCAAGAAAATCCAAATGTTTTGGTGAATACGCGTTTCTAAAATTACTTAATCTTTTGTTGTTTCTCATTTTGCTTCCATTGTGTGAAATTATGAGAAGCTTTATGTCCCCAGGTGGGCTTTTTGTAGTCTCAGATTACATTTTGGATGAAGTATTGTGTAGTTATATATGCAAATTCACTTAAAACTTTAAACTGTTAAATAGGAGATCATGTTCATAGTCAAGATGAAACAGAATTAACAATAATTTGTATCTAAATCAAATTTTATTTAACTATAAAAGTATGATGGCCTACCACTATATTAAAATCAGTTACTTCAAAGTAACATTTCAAGACTGTAAAATTTAAGAGGGTCATACCACTGAACGTTTGGGATTTGTGGGCTAGCCAACACAAAACTAGTCATTTCGAACTGAAATGCTAAATTAACAGTTGACATCTTGCTATCATGCAAAATGTTTTCATATTTTCAATTTCGTTTCTTTGAATGACTAGGTTATTCAAAGTTAAGAGACTTCTTGGGAGTTGGAAAGGTGGAAAAACTTATGTTCGTTTGTTAATCTGTGAGTGAAAGCAAGGTGTCAATAGTGTATTAGTTCCAGTTTTGAAGAGCACTAGGGAAAAGAAGAATCTGTCTCGGTCACTTGAGGATAATGTTTCATGTGTTTTATGAATTAGTTAATATAAAATATATAAGAAGCTTTCTTCAGCTTTATTTTTAAAACATGTAGGTCATTTGATGTATTTTTATATAGGTTGATTTTCATCCAAGAACAGTTTGGAAAAAGAGTAGTAGATTAATCACCTATTAAATAAGAAATACCATTCAGCATTTTCTAACAAAATAAAAAGGAAAAATTAAAATCCTGAATGAATGCTTCTTAAATTGTATAAACTTATTATGTAGCCTTGTGGTCAATAAAAAGTAACGTGGCGATTAATGTTAAAGCTTTATTTAGAGGAACACCATCATACTTTAGCATCTAAATGATTGAAATAAGAGTCTTTTTCTTTAGAAAACAATAGCTAGCAATGCAAAATCCAAACCTAAAATCAGTAATTTATGATGAGATTTCAAGCTGGTTGATTTCACTCAGGACAGTATATAATTAAAATCTAATGCTGCTCACTGTTCTTCTCTCAGTCATTTCTAGGTGAATCTTTATTTTTAACTTACTGTCTAGCATTTGTGTAATGAATTTTTTTTTTCCCAGTAATTTTTATTCTTTCTTCACTGCTGAATTTAAGTCTATCGGGGGAAGAAAATCTAGGGAGAAGAGTTTCAGTCACTCCTTTAGTTTCTCTTTTGCAGCCTGGAGATGACTGCAATGACTTTAAAGACTGTAGCCTTCTCCCAAAGTTTGTTTGGTATTTTTTTTTAGAGCATTGTTGTGATAAAACTAGATTTATTTTTTTTAAAACTTGTGTTATGTTTTCCTTCAAGAATATTTTCTGAATGGAAACGATATTGGCCAGCTTCTAGAATGCCCTGAAAAGAGGGAGTTATGGTATTGGTATTATAACTGGGTTTTGTAATGTTGTTGACTATAGAAAACTCATGGGATCATTAGACTCGTTGATACTTAATTTCCCATTCAAAAGTATCATTGAGGCTTGTATTTCCTTTGTGAATTCCTTCATTGTCCTCACTAGGTATATTATGTGTTGGTGTTTTGTTTACTACTATAATTCCAACGTTAACATGTTTTTTACTAAAATGTAAACTAAAGCTTAATATTTCTAGCAACAATTTTGTTATTCTTTTTATATATAATCATTGTATAATAATATAATTATTGTATAATAATAATGTTATTCTTTTATAATATATAATTATTGTATAATATATAATTATTGTATTAATGTTTCAAATTCTGTACAGCTTTTTTTAATTAAAAAAAAAAAACTCTTAAGGAGAAATTCCAGGTAAAATTAGTAACAGGCTTTCTCTTTTTTTTTCCCACCATGGAAGACAATCATAACATTACTTTGGCATTCCACTACATTACAAATATTTTTGATATTTTGAGAATTATTCTGTAGATGGTAGTTCCCTCAGAACAGGAAATTATGTTTTATACTTGGGAAATATTAGTGTGGCTTCAGTTAATTTGCTTGTGTTTGTAAGTTTATCTGTATAAATTCTATGTAAAACTCTGCAGACTGCACCGTCGTTAGCAATAAGCCAAAGGTACATTTGTTGCTTTCTCCAAGGATATAATGTATAAATTGAAAACTTGTTAAATCAATCTTTGGCATTTTTATTAAATGACATGGTTTTACAGCTTTTTCTCTTATGCTGTGTATAATCCTTATTAAGAAGGCAACTACATTTTATTTGTTAATATTTTCTAATGATTTATTTCCACATAGGTGGAGAACGAACTTGCGGTGTACATGAGCTAATCTGCATTAGAAAAGGTAAGCAATGATTTGTGAAAGTGAACTTCTTAGCTTGTGAGTAGTACTGATGTGAAATCTGCTACCTAATATTCCAATGTTACATTTTCTGGATCTTAGTGTTGCATCTTTGTGTTACAAAATCTTTTGATGCTGACACTGCAATGAAAAAAAGAAAAAAATAATGAAATAAAATGTGAAATTCCCAATTAAAATTTGGTTTTTCTCAAGAAGGAAAAATGTACTCTTCAATATTGACTGAGTTACGTGGAAGTTGTTAATGTTATTTGGCCGTGATAGGGAACCACAAAAACTTTGAGCTTTGCCTTGTCCAGATATTTGTAGGATGATTTGATTTTCAGTAGTAACAGAAAGTTGTGAGGATGTCTTGAACAACTGATGTGATGGACTGGCAATCTCTGCCTGTGTTTTCAGTTGAGACCCTGATGACTCAAACTTACTTGAAAACAACTGTATCAGTAATGAAACCAGTCAGTAGTTGATAAAGCATACAACAGAGCTGTGCTCAAGAAAGGACTTTTGTAGGTTTGAAGCTGAGTTACAGTGACTGAAGTTGGAGTTTGAAGGTTCAGCTCAGCTGGTACAATGAATAGCTACAGTTCTGTTTTCTGTCCCCTTTGCCAGCCCCATGCTCCTTTCTGCAGCATTGCTGTTGGATCTGTGTTCTGATCTGAAAGCTAATCTTAACCAAAAAAAAAAAAAAGTTTCTTCAGGAATTAGTTCTGTGCATTGACTCACTGTTAGGTCAGAAGAGTCTCAGTGCTTTCAAAAGGAAAGGAGTAAGAAAGTGTGGCAGGAGAGGAGGAGGGCTGCAAGACTCTCTTAACAAGTAAATGTTAGACCGGTTTGATACTATTGTCAAACCACATCATACTTGGTAGGGAGAAATTTTGTTTGGCCTCCGAATACAGCTTAGTTTCCATTGCATTCACTTAAATGTTTTAGTAAAATCAGGGTTTTTTGAAACATTTACTTAATATCTGTTGAAAGAATAATGGAGTGTTTTGTGTGGTTTGACAGTATTGTAGTTAAAAACAGTTTTCTGCTTTTCAAAACTGTGAGTCATTTCATTCTTGCTATTTTTAGTCTTTCTCATTTTGAGGGGGGAGGTTACTTTTTCCTTTTTATGTTTTGTTTGGTTTTTTTTTTTAAATTGTTATTTTGTTTTTAAAACTTCTTTATTGCTGTCTTTGTTTTTCCAATGATGGAGAAGTCGGTACATGCAGTGCTCTACATTCCAACTGTAACAGGCTCTGGTTTTGTTTCAGAATTATAAAACTCATTGGAAGTTCAGGAAGCCTACCGATAAAGTTTCAAAATCTATTAATGTTGCAAATCCCTATTTATTTCAGGGTACTGTAGTGATTTTAAGACTGTGTTCTTGGAGGCAGTGCCGTATGGTTTTTAATGTTATTGCTGGGAAGCTAAACTGAAAAGACGTGCCTTTTTTTTTTTTAAGGTTCTATGTTATGTTTGAATGTTAGATTCTAAGCTCCATTTGTCATTGATATGATGTAATAAACATTTTTCTTAATAACAGTTTCATGGAACCTGTGTTTTAGTGTTGGTGGGTATAAATTAGCCTAGGGAGAAGTGTGATGAAATGCAAAGTGTCTTCTCAGTGCCATTTATACCTGCAATAACTTGGGTTCTTTTTTTCTTCGTATGAGTTTCCATGTGTATTCTAACCTTGCGTGGCCCTGTGCCCAGCCACGTTACTGACAAATTTCTCCTTGTATTGTGTGGAGCAGGTGCATTCTTGGCTGTCCTCTCCCTACTTGAGGTGTACGTATAAAGCAGAAGGTGCTTGCTGTCATACTACAAATCTCGCAGTTGTGCAGTGTTTTGGTTGCTATATCTAAGACTTTACATCATCTGATAGGCATTCAAGATGTTTTTATTGTCTGATTAATGGCCAGACTCTTAAGGATTACTTTATTTGCCAGTTGTCCAGGGCTGCTTGTTTGCCAGGATCAGAGTGCATGCTCAAGATCTATGTTGACCTCCTCAGAATTGGAAGACCTTTCCAAGCTGAGAATTCCTGGCTGCCAGCAGCCTGGAGCTGGTCAGATCAGAACTTCTAGCTCTGTCCTTAATGCCACTGGATACATATTTCAAGCTTATACAGGATTGATTTGAAAAGTCTTGTGGCATAGAGGTCTTCCCCTTCATCATCTCTGGGCTGTGTTGTGAAAGCCAAGCCTTTTTTGGTTTGTGAGCTCACCGTGGAAGTTTGATGGACAAATGAAGTATTCAGATTGACGCATGGATAGTTCTCTGTAGTCTTGTCTGGTGCTAGGTAAGTTTGTACTGTCCCCCTCTCCTTTTTCACTGGTGTCTGTGTGACTGTGGCACTAGGAGAGTACACCCTGACACTCCTAGCATTCATTCACTCATTTTCGTCGAATGCTATCTTTGAGGCTTTGAGAGCTGGTGCAGTGTTTGACAAAATGGTTCTGCGTTTGCTATTTGCCTGAAAGCCTCCCATGCTTTCTCCCAGGTGATTGTAGGTACCTGTGACAGCCAGGTGACTGTAGTTAGAGTGCCCATGCAGAACCTCTGCAAGAAAGGTCAGTAGCAAATAGCCAGTGTAAGTAACTAGAGCTCTTAGAGACATCCAGTGTACGTTTGTGCTTTGCTTGTCTGTCCATCTTTCTCATAGTCCTTCCAAGTATGTTGTTACTGAGAAGCAACCAATATGATAAACAGCAGTGTTTCATCTTATTTGTCCTGTACTGAATACGGAAAAGGGAAAAGCAAGGAAGCAAACGTGTCTTTTATGACTAATACACAGGAAAACTTTCTGGTTTCAAGTGATGGAGTGTAATTAGAATTTATATGGGGATTACACGACTTGAAGAACACCTGTTGCTGGTGATTAATTTTTCTTTATGGTTAGCGAAGTAACACATTCTTAAATTGCCGTTTTCTTGCCTGCCCATTCAGTTTTGCTAGGAAAATAGGAACCTTGGGGTATCAGATGATGAAAAGTGGACAGGGACCAGAAAGGTCTGCAAGGCTATGTGTGACCACACCGGTTGGCTCAAATTACTTATGTAAACTTCTTATCTATATATGAAGGCATAACTGTCAAAACAAAACCCAAACCTTAGAAAGGAATTGTCTGCTCTAAGAATATTCAGCCATTAAAATGCAAATCATTTGGAACGTTACTTTTCATTTTTTTTTAGGTTTTGCATTTCTCAAATCAGCCAAAACCATGGAGGGTTTTTTTTTTACTTCCATTAGCTTCAATTTTTTAGCTATTCAAGGCCGCAGTATTGGTACTGCAGTCAGTTGCATTTTCATTGGAAAGCATCATTAAGGCGTCTTTGATGTTAACAATGCTGAAGTAAATAAAACTAACTTGGTTTGTAGATTTCCTTTTAGCTTTTGAAGGCTCAAAGATTTGCAAGTTCCCGTTATAACGCTTATTGAATATCTGAGATTATCTGAATTCTAGTGTAAATATGATACCAGTATAATATCAATACAGAACTCAGATTTGCTAACCAAAGATGTAGCAGTTGTCCAGCACAGGGCCTGCTCCTATATCACATAATGTTATGACTTCATAGTTGCCCAGGATAGACTGTGGTGGGCCCAGTTGTAGTCTGCACAAGAAGGATGACAGTACTCTTGTAGTGTTTCACTTGTTCAGTTTCCTTTTAGCAGATTCATACATTTTTGAGAAGAATCTGCAAAGAGCTGGTCAAGAGTAAGACGGCTGACAGGCTTTTCTGGAAAGCCTTAAAAAACTAATTTGTATGTATTTTTAAATAGAGACTTCTTCTAAATGTGTAAGTATGGGAGGTGTGTGTGTGTCCTGAAAATGTGCATATTTTGTGGCAGTTACGTAAAATATAATAGATGCAAAATGCAGAACAAGTCACTTGCCAGCTATAGAAAAGAACTTTAAAGGAGTATGATCAGGTATTACAGAAGTTTGGTAATATAGCACTGAAATTTGAGACTCCTGTGTTTAATGTAGTTTAGTGGTTGAATGTTTATGTGTTTTTGTATTTACACATTGTCGAATTCTGGAAATTGGAAAAACATACTTTTGCTTTTATTATAAATGAACTTCTTGTTTACTGCTGTTATTTAATGCAAGTTTATTTTATGTACACACACATGTTCAAATTCTTACTTCTTGTCTGACAATACAAATTGAAGACTTGGCTAAAGAATAAAGCATCCTGCTTAGTTTAGTTAGTAGTGACTGTCATTTCATTCAGTCACTTAAGGTTCTTGACGGCAGAAGGAGGTGACAGGGTTTTTCTGAAATCACTTGTTGAAAGTTTGTCTTGTTGCTGGCTATTTGCCTAACACAGATGTTTCTGAGAGTCATGAGAGTTACGTTAAGTGGTTCCTTTGGTTATTTACTATGGGCGTGAAAAAATTCAGGGAACTTAACATAGACTTCAGAAAAATGTATCTTTTTTGTCTGTGTAGCTAGGCTGCTAGTCTAACTGGAACTGGCTGTTGTTAGATGTACTAATATTTTACTTAAGACTGTTTTCAGGGTCTGTACAGATGAGACAGACTTGTGATGAATGTTTATGATATTGAGCTGTAACTGAAGAAAAACCCTCTTTAATGAATTCTGATATGTATAATACTTGCTGTACAACATGGAAGTGACATTAAAGCAGAAAATAAATGGCCATATTATATTTAGGTCTCTTGCACCTTTCATTGTTCATCTGCATTTTTTTGAAGTAATGAAAAGTGATACTTATAACTCAGCAAAGTAATTTGTATTTAATTGATGGAAATGTAGATTAAGTATCTGAGTAAGGTCTGAGTTGCGCAGATTTTTAAAAATTATTTTGTAAGCCCTTTTTCTTTTGCAAGATGTTCTTTCTATTGTGGCAGTCTCGCAAACAAAGGAAATTATTCAGCAAACTGCCTTTGTGACTAATAATGGAACAGAAGTACTCTTTAATATGCAAAAGAAAGAAGTTGGAAAAAGGCAATGTCTTTGGCTGACAATGAAAAATGTCACTTTTAATAATAATTTCGAAAAGATAAGAAGGTACGAATTTTTGTTTTGTCAGAAGTGTATTTTAAGGAGAACTATGTCCTCTAATGTTCTGGTCAACTATCCTTATCCTTTTGCGTGTATCTGAATGTTAAGTTGCCAACGGCATTTAATTCAAATGGAAAAAAACCATTATTAATGAATTTTGTTTTACAAGTACAATCATTATTTTATTGAAAGTCAACTGCGTCTGATATTCAAGTTATATTACAGTTTTTACCATGGTCTACACTAAGTAAGTGCCTCAGAAGAAGCAGCAAAATAATTTTTGCCCTTTCTCTCTGCTGTCATCCAGTTGGTAGAACTTATTGTTCTTCATCAACAGAAAGGTACCACCACAGTTGGTAGCAAATTTCTTGAATTAGGTAACCTCACATTAATGTAAAACATTATAAATGTATGTTGTTTCTACTCATTTAAAAGTTTGGATGTGGACTGTACACAGTGAAATGCATTTTCTCTTCTTACAGAGGTGTGAATAAAAACTTCATTAAAAAAGATACATAGTTAAAGCTACTTCTATAGTATACACAGAAAGTAGTAATGAATCTGTTCATAATTGTGGACAAGTTAATTTTAAATAGATGAATACATCTTTTTTTCCAGGCTAGAAGAAATGTTATGTCTTTTATCTCGTGAATGCTGAACTTAATAGATCTGGGAGATATTATAAAAGTATGGCTACATATTAAAAAAATGAAAGTAATAATGTTAGAATTAACAAGACTGGAATATGTACTAAAGTTTACACTCTGTTGGAAAGCTTATCTGTATTTATACATTTTGGACTAGAGAAAATTTAATATGAAGTAAACATTTTTCTTTTAGATTATTGATGCCCATATAGGAGGCAAAGTTATGTTCCTGTGTGTTCTCCTGTGTTAGGAGTCTTCTGAAAAGCGGCGTGTACTGGGGTCACTTAACTCCAAGTATCGCACTACCTTTTTCCTGTAGCAAGTTTTGCATGTAAGAACTTTGCTATAGCCAAACCGTGGTATCGCTTCACTGAAAACGTTCATATAATGGTTTTTACTGCACAGTACTTTACTAAATATCCTAGTTAATCACTGTGCTGTTGAGAAATGTGAATCCTGGATTGTCTCTCACTTTGTTGTTAATTGTAGTGGCTGATAGGAAAAATGTGGTTTTAAAATATTTTTATTACACAGATTCCCTCCTCCCCCCCCCCGGTAGTGGAGAGCTACTTTGTAGTAGCTATGAGGTTTTAAACCACAAGCCTCTAGACCCCTGCAGGTCTTTAATACTTTTGCACTGGAAGTATTATTTGAGTGCCATTAAAAATCTATAATCGCTGCTTTCTCTTACCCACTGCATCACTGCATGGACAATACAGTTGTGTAATATGCTGTGTAATTGCAATAGATTATTGGGATTTGGAGGTAGTCAAGACGATTCCATGATCTATGTCTTTTCCAAGTAGCAATGCGATGTTTCCTTCACTATTTCTTTTCAGGGATTTCTGTTGTGAGATACTGCTTAGTAGGGGATGAATTCATATCAGAGAGAAATGACACTGAGGGACTGATAAATCGGCAGGGGTGGCAGGCTGACAGCTCCCTCAGCCCATAAGGATTTAAGAATTAAAAGCTTTCTGTCAAAAGTTTAAATCTCCACCTAAGAGTATGGCTTCTGTTATTCCTAAATTCTTTCTTAGATCAGTGACATTTTGGAGCCCAGGGTCCTCTTTTTCCTGTTATAAGACACTTTTAGTATGGTATTTTGAAAGAAAGGGAAAGGAATCCTGTAAATTACGAACTGCAGAGGCAGTGCTAGAGTTGACACAAGTATTCTTGTGCAGTTATATGGTTAGTTAACTAGCTGAACCAAGACCTTTTTAACATAAACTATAATATATGAAGTATATTGAACTTTATTTGATCTAAATATTTAGTCAAGTAATTTAATTGCTCATAATGAAATTAAATAAATTGATTTTTTTATTAAAATACACTATAGACTTTCTTCGTGTGTGAAGGAAGTCTTGGAACGTAGAAGATATAACGTATCTTTTCTTATTAGTCCTTGTAATTAGGCATTAAGAAAATAAGGGTGAGGGGGAAAGTCCTGATATACCTCTGTAGCAGTGCAAATTATCCGTCAGCCAGTGTGAAGTGACGTACACCAAATGATGAAAAAAGTTGCTCTTATTCCTGATAACTTTCCACTAGAATAAAACTGACACTGGAGTTAGACCAGCGTAGCTGTTGTGATACAGTAATTTCAGTAAATTTTTTCATGTAAACAGGCACATTTATTTTTCACTTAGGTGTATGACATTTTTTATAAATTAACCTTTAAATCGCATCATGTATCACTTCAGATAACGTAAGTTTTCTGTTTCCCCCACTATCAATTTGAAAGGTTTATAAATAGAATTTTTAGAGGTCATTGCTATTCCAAATAGAAAGTTAAATGAGCACTTTCATCCTGATGTGACTCTTAGTCTTTCAAACCTTCTGGAATGTTCATGTTACTAAAAATTTTTAGTAGTTTTCTTATTTTGGAAATGCTCTTTTCAGTTCTGCGTTGAAACTCAATTGTCATTTCATGTTTATTTAAAATTGCATGTCACTTAGGGTAGCATACTGGATATAGATATTTAAAGTGTTGAAATATAGGTAGCTCATGTTGTACATGCTTGTAATTTGTACAGGAGAGTGTGTAAACTTGCTGTGTAACAGAGTGCAAAATGGAGGAGAAACAAACACATAGGAAGGAACATCATAAGACTGCCGGTATAACATGTATTTAACATAATGAGCTGACAAATGTAGCCATTAGTAGTGGGCTGAGTTAAGAAGTCTGTGCTGCAGGAGAAAGGCAGAGTGTAAGTTTGAATTGAAGGGGTCAGCATCTTTATACAGAAAAGTTTCGGTTTTAATGTTACCTAAATGCAGTTAAAAAAATAAAAACATTAATAGATGATATTTAATTGCACGTTTTAGGTTGAGCTAAAATACTTTTCCTGATGCTTGTTTTGGCAAAACATAAATAGGTAAATTTATAGGAAGGAATTACTCTAATGTTTTATATGAAGAATATGAATAATGTTTTATATAAGGAGTTATTCTAATGTTTTATATTAGAGAAATGAAAAAGATGGATATAAAATGAAACAGGAAGCACGAGAAATATGTTTGGTATTTTGTCTTTTGACATGTTTAATAAAATATTTATAGGTAATTCTGAGTTCATTGACTGTCATTGATTTTTAGCAGAAACATCAGCTAGTCAATTTTTGTGATAGAGGTGCTTCTGGTTTTTATACGGGAAAGTATTCTAATAGTGATGTCAGCTGCCACACAGAGTTTATCTTGTTTTTAAAACAGTGCAGGTAATCAAGAATTTAAATTTTTAAGCTTCTAACACGACACTGGATAAAATATTGCCCCCTGTAGGTGTAGCATTTTGTCTGGGTAAACTGGATTCTATTCACTTGTGATTGCTTCTTCCACTACTCCAGCAAACAGGAAAACAGTAATTCTGCTAAATTATTATGAAACTTTGTGTGTTGAGTTTACCTTGTCAAAGAAAAGCTGTTTAGAAGAGCACAAAATCTTAGGTAGCCTTTAAGTTCAGTTAGTTAAGACCATACTATGTAATTAGTCATAAAAGAAAAAAAATACTTCCATGTAGATTGATATAAACAAAAGTAAAGTTCTTATTCCTGTTGAGTAATCAGTTAGACCAAAGTATTTTACTTCTGAGCTGACTCTGAGATATAGAGGGTTTTGTTTGTTTGTTTTTTGCCATTATGATTTGAGTTGTCTATGAGAAATATGTGCTCTTTGGAGATAAATAATTGTAGCATGGAGAAAAGGCAGTCGAGGCATGAATCTTATTTTGTGGTTCAGTAACCTGTTCATCTTTCTGAAAAATGTTAATTTCTTGTGCAAGTTGGAAAGTTGGTAGTGACAAGCAGCAGTGAACAGCATTTGGATGAAAATATTTTTGAACTGGACAGTACAGGTTAATGTCATGTAATGTCAAGACGTAATGGTGTTAAAACTAAGAGCAATAAATAATTTTTCAGGACTAAATACAAAACAACGGTCCTGTTTATTTAAAAGAAATTGAAAGGCTAAAATATCTTAGATTGAGTTGTAAAAAAAATAAAACAGGTTATAAATTAAAAACAAGCTTACATTTTTCATTTCAAATGTTTCATAAAGGTAATTGAGGTTCTTTGGTTCATACCACTAGTTACTTAATTTGTGCACAGAAGAGATAGTATTGCATTTGTAAATGAATAATTAAAACATCACTAAGATAACTATGTGCCTTTGTACGTTACTACCTAAGTGAGCAGTATGATGTGGACTGTGAGACCTCTAAAATAATTCACTGGATATTAAACAGAATTGAGGGGGTAGACACATACTGAAAAAATTTAACTGCTTTTTAATTTAATGTTAAAAACATTAAATGCTTTTTAATGGCTGAGGATTTTTGTTGCTTTTGTGATATTTATTTAAAGATGACATTATTTTCAGAAGAGTTTGAGACATCTTTTGGGAAAGAAAAATTGTTTAGTAACAGGGAAGTTGTGTGAGAAAGATACTAATTTTATATTGAAGATGAAGAGATGGTAAGTTTCTGTGTTCTAATGATTCTACTTCAAGTGATGATAATAATAGAAGTTAATTAAGATTATGTTATTGTAATACTTCTGTAATGAGTACAACTTTCTGTGCCATTTCCATAGCCACCAATTCAATTAGTCTGAATAACATTGTAATAAAACATTTGTTCTGTTAGTACTTCTGAAACTGTTACATTATTATGAATTTCAAATATTTATTGCTATTTTTCTAAAGAACCGAGAATAATTATGAAATTTGTAAAAGTAGGACATTTGAATTTTAGATATGACTGTTGAGAAAGTATTACCTTTCTGGTTTGTGATTGTAAAAGAAACCACTGGGAACCTGTAAAAGTTTATTAAAATACTTTTCATGGTGCAATTAATGCCCAAACCAATCATGATTTGTGACAGTGTGTTTTGAATCAAAATAATTCTGGTGCTGAATGTGACACAGATGTATTTTGTATGCAAAAAAGTCTTTTTTTTTTTTGTCTACAAAGTTATAACTACTCGACACTTCAAATATGAGAATCTAATTAAGGATTAATATGATGTTAAAACCTTTATTCATAGATGGAAATCTGTACAGATTTACATCTGGAAATTTGAAGTACATTTTTATTTGTTTTTTTTTCCCCTGGCTTTATAATGGTAATACGTTAAAGGATTTGAACTTGATAATATACTTAATGTGTGAACAAGCATTCTAAGATTCTTTACATGGATGCAAAGTGATATGGAAATACAATTTTCAAGTCCTGTGTTCACACTGAATTACATAAATAATTAATTAGTCTTGCTTCAGCTGAAGTTTCATTCCTTTTGTAGGGTACCAGCCAATGTTTTTTTTCACTCCAGAAAGATGTCATCAGATACTGTGTTTCCATAGAGAACTATGCAGTTTGCATATAGTGCCTTTTTTAACTAATTAGTATCCAGGAAGTACTTGAGAAAAAAACAAAAGCATTGTGTTTTCAAGTTACTTTTAGGTTGTGGTTAACTTCCTTAAGCACATATTTTGATGGATCAAAGCAGCTTTGCTTCGTGAACAATGTAAGCATAAGTAAAAAAAAAATTAAAAAATGTAAACCTGCAGTTTTAAAAGATCAAATGTGAAATACTCAAAAGTATACTTGTCTCTAAAGATGCCGTACAGTTAGTCTATTGAAAGGAAACATTCACTGTCCTTTGTTGTGAATCATAGAATCATTGGAATTCAGCTCAGTCTCCCGCTCAAAGCAGTGTTGACACTGAATTCAGGCAAAGTTGCATAGGACAGCCTGCTCCAATATTAAAGCAATTATCTCCATAGATTGATTTCTGTGGTTCTGTTTTCTTTATCTGTCTGATCTTCCTAATCTGTCTTATTTTTCTGCTTTCTCTTCACTTTCCAACTTGTTCTGTGTAATCCGTCCTGATGTTGCACCTTGTTCATAACTCATACTTCCCATTTCCTCACTGGACATCATTAACCTGTGCCTAATTGCCAGCTTCCAGTTCACTCTCACTTCTGTTGGTCCCTGTGTGCTGGTGACTTGCAGTTGCTTCTTGCTGACTGTTCTCCCACTGCCTCTGTGTGTGATAGGTGTTATAACTGAAAGTTAGTGAGAATGAAGATTTCCTGCTCTTGGGCCACTCTCTAGTCTTGTTTGGGTCAGGATCAGTAATTCAGAGAAAATCAGATGTTGTTCCAATAGCCCCAAATATTCTCAGTTTTCCATATGCAGTCTTGGGGGGGGGGGGAGCGTGCCTACTGCCAGCAGAACCTTGGGATATTTCATCTGTTAACCTTTGAGGTCAAAAATGACTACACAGAAACTGAGGCTTTTATCAAATCTCGGAGCTTTCCCATATTTAGGAAGATTCTGTGAAAATGGTAAATGGACACCTGACAAATGATAAATGAACACCTGACACATGACATATTTTCCTTTTTCTAAATCAGGGAACACTGGAACTTTAAAAGAAAAAATAAATTAGTCATCACTATAGTGGTAATTTTTTTTCTTCAGCTCATTCTTGGTCATGGCTAAACTTTTTTTTTTTTAATTCAAAAACATACAAAACTCCTTCAGTGTGAGGCAGAGTTGCAGTAAACTTCATCTGTAACAAGTGATTTTAATTAATTTATAAGAAACTCTAAACAGACTTCTGAAGGGAATGTCAGCTAAGCTTAGTGGGATGGGCAGCCAAGGTCTTCCGTGAACAAAGGGATTTCTTCTTTTATTTGTTTGTGATAATGAAAATATTAAAAAAAAAAATTTAGCCTCCTTTCCTCTCTGGTTTGGAATAGTATTCCACTTTTCTCACCTTCTTGCTCAGCTTGATGCAGCAGGGCTTCTCATCCTGAAGGACTGATGAGGAACTCAGTAACTGTATACATTGTTGTATTTCTGTTGTACTGTCTGAAACTGAAAATAACACATATGTGCTCTTCCCTGTGACACTGGGGTTTTTTTCATTCTGGCCCTATTAATCAGTTATACTGTGTTCTTGTATTTCTTGTTCTTGTCTTGGACTTTAGTGGGTTGAAAGATGAAGGTCAGATTTTGAAGGTTGCCAATTATTTCTAGTTTGCCTTCACTTCTTCAAAAGACAGTGTTCCCAGCTTAACTCAGTTGAGAGTTACTCATGTTTTTTGTAACTTTTCTGATATGATCTAATAAACCAAGTATAATTTTCACTCAAGCTTGATACTGACTAAATAGAGGTACCGCTCTAATTTGGTTTCTGTTTCATTCTTTGGGACTTCTTTACTTGCCGTTCCAGTATTTCTTTAGTAATTTTTTTCAGGGTGGGTGGTTCAAAGCTATTGACAGGTTCCTTTCGCTGTGAAAATTTTCAGGGTTCTAGGCACAATGTTACATGATCTGTTTGGTCAGAGGTAAAAAGTAGAACAAAAATAATATTCACAATTTCAGATAGATCTGGATATCTGGTTCAAAATAGAAGTGCAAATCTGACCAATTTCTTTTAGGTGGTGGAAGGTGCATTTCTTTTGATCTTTCTTTTTTGGTTTTTAAAAACAACTGGGTAATTATTTAAGAACAGCACCACAAACACGAATGTTCTCTATCATCCCAGAAATAATGCCCCCGAAACAAGCTAAGAGGGTTGTGGAACTGTGTTTTTCTCATTCAGCATTTTTACATAAATGTATAAGCCTGGATTTACAAAGGGCATATGCAGACTCAGAGAATAATTTATTTTGAAGCCTCCTGGGGAAGTAATTTGCAGTTCAGCCCCTTGCTCACTAACATTAAAGTTGAATTCCCCAACTGATCTAGGCAATCTGTTCTAGTGCTTAACTCTTCTTATTCTGGAATTTTCCCCCTCATCTCCAACTGAAATTTTCCTTGTTTCTACTTCTGACTGTTGCCTCTTGTCCTTTTCGATTGCATCTCTGAGAATGTGGAGTCTGTTGTCAACTTTTATTTAATCCCACTCCTTTCTACACAGTGAAAGACGTTGCCACACAGCATTATACGCCTAAAGTGAAATACCAAGATCTTGGCAAAAGGAATTAATAAATCTGATAAATCTCGATAAGTCTTCATAGATCTTCTATAATTAGAAAAAAATCAACCCCCAAGAACAGGATTTATGATACTGGGTAGAGGGACACTTAGAATCTAGAGAAAACAGAAGGAAGAAAGGGGTTTGTGAAATTCTAGCATTTGTGCAGATGAATGTGGCCATATTTAATCTGGAAAGACTTGCATCTCTGTGTTGAGGCCACAGAAAACACTCTTGAGTGTTAAAGTGTCTGTTTCCTCAAGGTCTTACCATCCCTCTTTAGAATGCAGGTTTGAGACGTCACGGATATGACAGGCTATAATCATAGAATATGGTCTCTCTGGATGGCACACTACTGATCAACCAATTAACAGATTAATTAACTAATAAACGTATGACTATGAATCACAGTCCTACAACTTTTTATGCTATTGGTAATTGCACACAATTATTGAGTTAGTTCTGTCATTTTGTTCTTATAAATTGCATTCAAATATTATTGAATTACAGTTCTGTAAACCTTCCCTTTAACCTCTCGCATCACTTAGTAACAAATTTGTAACTCTGTCACTCTTTAACTTCTCACATCAAGTCTTTCAGGTGTTGACCCAGTGGAGACTCCAGGGGATTGCCCAAAGAGCTGCTTCTGATATCCTGGCAGCCCTGATTAATGAAGCAGGTCTCTTTGTTATAGTCCCTGGTTACCTGTGCTCCGTCTGTTAAAAAAGGTCTGCCCTCTCTTGTTCTTGAATTGCTTTTACAACTTGTTGATTGTTTATTATGTTTCTAGACCCTTCTATATCCTTTTCTCTGCATAGTCGCCTTACAAATAAATGAGCTGCCGCTTAATTGCTCTTTCCCCAATGGTCCAATTTGCTACATCTATTCCCAGATTTTGCGTTTCTAAAACCATTTTCTAGATAATCTTGATCTTAGATGATATTAGTGATGTTGTCATTTAGGTACTGATGGATTTGCAAGATTCTACCCCTGCAAAAGATGTCGAAGACTCCCTTTCTGCTGTCTGCTTAATATCAATTACCTATTCTTTATTTTATACACTTTCTAAGACATGTCAGTCTACTTCAGCCTTTTTTCTTCTATGTAGTTTTGATTAAGTATGTTTTATCTCTATTCCACTTAGCTCTTTCTTGGTTTGTATGCAAGTGGCACAGATACTAGGGCAAGGAACATACCTTTATGCGCTTTTTCTCATTCTGTTTTTTGCTCACATGGTATACTTCTTGCGTGGAGCAGCGAGGGCCAGCTGGTCCCTAAGGGAAGAGGAGCCGGGAGCTGAGCATAACAAGGCTGGCAGAGGCAGTAACCTCACCAGCAAGGGCTTAGTCCCTCCCAAGCAGCACTCTAAGAGTTAGCCTTGAGTCCAGGTTGGCAAACCTCCAGTCCTTTCCAGGAAGGGGGGATGCTCTTAGCTCCCTTCCAGTACTCTCTCTCTCAGATGTTCCATCAAAAATCATCAGCCTTGGCATCTGGTGATCATCTCCTCATTTTCTGCAGAGCCCCTGTCTTGTTATGAGGTCGAGTACTCTGGCAGAACTTCTTGCTGACAGTATCAGTCCACCTTTAGACTAGGACCTAGACTAGGACCAGATACTTTTCTGTTCTTTGAAAAGATGGTTGGAAGAGAAGAAACTGGTGATATTTAACAGCGTGAAACATTAACTCAAATTTAAATGGTGGGTTTCAGTTATATCTTGCATATATATTTGGAACTTTAGTAGTATTAATGATCAATTCTGATAAATATTACTTTTACGAGTTAAACTTCTACAAGACTTTTAAAAATGTTTTTCTTGCTGTTTCTTTTAGTGTCTCCTGAAGCAATTGGATTCCTGTCTGCTGTCGGAGTGTTCGTTATTCTCATGTTGCTACTTTTCCTATATATTAATAAGAAGATGTGCTTTGAAAATGTTAGTGGTTTCCCAGATCTCGATTCAGGATACACTACAAGAAAGAATTCACAAGATAAGCTTTGTAAGTATCTGAAATACAGTGTACTAAGCTTAGTTATAAGAATGTACATTTTTAGAAGGATGTGTAGAAATCCACAAACAGTCACTTGACTCAAGTGATGAAAACGCAGCATTGCCTTTTCCCATGACTATGCAGTATGTGGAAAGGAGGAAACCTTTGTATTCACAAGCCACAGAAATTCAGCAGCTGTATAACCAAAGAGTTGACATTGACTTATGGGAAGATACTTCCCTTGCACTTTGAGAATACTCTTGAACATATTTTAAACATTCCATACTTCTGTTTAATTAATTCTTTTCAAATAAATTTGTGAATGTGATCATTTGGCTTCCACTCAGCCTATTAAAATCCTTCACTGACCTTTTGGACAACGTCTTGCATTTACTTACCTGGAAAATAAAGCAGTAAAACATTAGAAACTAAAGACATTTGATCTCTGAATAACAAATTATTTCTATACGTTTTTACAAGGTCTTTAAGGATCATAGAATGCTTTGGGTTGAAAGGGACCTTTAAAGGTCATCTAGCCCAAACCCGCTGCAGGGAGCAGAGACATCTTCAACTAGATCAGGTTGCTCAGAGCCCCGTCCATCCTGGCCTTGAATGTTTCTAGGGATGGGGCCTCCACTA
>Ga0181612_118104_pt1 | contig 24472 bp, 11 predicted proteins | sample HoacroProtozoa21_FD_119630 | JGI IMG/M metagenome (GOLD analysis project Ga0181612, IMG submission 119630) | Hoatzin crop microbial communities from Cojedes, Venezuel. Combined Assembly of Gp0051906, Gp0051904, Gp0051908
CCAACACCCTCAAGTCCTTCCCCTCAGGGCTGCTCTCAGTCCATTCTCTACCCAGCCTGTATTTGTGTTTGGGATTGCCCCAACCCATGTACAGGACCTTGCACTTAGCCTTGTTGAACTTCATGAGGTTCTCGTGGACCCACCTCTTAAGCCTGTCAAAGTCCCTCTGGATGGCATCCCTTCGCTCCACCGTGTCAACTGCACCACACAGCTTGGTGTCATCGGCAAACTTGCTGAGGATGCACTCCATGCCAATGTCCATCTCACCAACCATGTTAAACAGTGCCAGTTCCAATACCGACCCCTGAGGAACGCTGCTCATCACTGGTCTCCCTGTGGACATTAAGCCATGGACCACAACTCTTTAAGTGTGACCATCCAGCCAATTCCTTATCCACCACGTGGTCTATGCATCAAATCCATGTCACTCCAATTTAGCAACAAGGATGTCATGAGGGACAGTGTGAAATAGTAGTACTTTTTTCTACGTCACACAGTTAGATTGTGGGAGTTGTGGGTTTTGTTTTGTTGAATGTATAAATGGGTTTGAAAAGCAAGGAAAAAAGTATAGGGGGAAAAAAAAAAGGTGTAGGGCTGTTGAGAGCTATTGCATACAATGAAGCTGTGCAAATCTTCCTTCAAGATGTGCCCAGACTGTGGAAGGACAGAAGTCCTCACGGAGGTCTCACTTTTCATTGTGTCTGTTTCCATGCTCTCTATTTTGGTATCTGCTATTGGCCACTCTAAGAGACAGGGTTTGTAATTACTTTTACTTTGACCTAGTTCAGATCCTTGAGTAAAAATTCCAATTTTGCTTCCCTTCCAAATCTGGCATGTAAGTAGTTCAGAAAAAATAACCCATGAGATCAATTTTCCTCAGCTTATTATTGAAAATACAGATGCTTCACCGCTGCATCCCCTCGGGATACCCGTATTATCCATACTTCTTTTTATATAGTGGCCTTGGGCCAAGCACTCTAGAAATGAAATCTGCACACATGTATTCTTCTCGAACAATATTGCATTACTTTGCAATGGCCAGAGAAGCTTGCTTTAATTCTGGAGATTCTCATGCTGTCAAGTCTTGCACAGGTCTTCTCAGTCTTCCTGCACCACCTTTAACCCCTAGTCTTGCTGTAGTATCCAGATGTGGGGAAATGCCTTGCTCATACTGGCTCTGTCAGCATCGAGAGGGATGTTGCCCTGGGTGTTTGGGCCAAAGCTCAGTGGTAGCAGGGAGGTGGCTGGGGGGCCATCAGGCAGATGGAGAGGTCCTTTGATAAAGACTGAGACAAGCAAGAATGCTCATAGGGTACCTTGATAGTTTCTGACTGTGGGGAGCACCAAGGATGTTATGGCTGTGGTTACAACTGTTGTAGCAAGCTGTGCCACAGGAAGGGAACTGTGTGTTTTCCCCAGTGGTGACACTGGGGAAAACATGTAGAGCTCCTTAGAGACCTGAAATTGGAAGACCTGGTGGGTGGGTGTCCTGGTAAGCAGAAACTGCCCAGGGGGCTGTGGAGAGCTCCTCAAAAGATATGGTGCTCTTCAAAGTTCCAAAGATCCTTTGAACTCTTCAGCAAATAACTGGTGTGGGCTTTAGGAGAAAAGGTGTGTGGGAAAGCAGGATTCTGTACTATTGGCTTGTCTAATCACACCTTCTCTCTTGCCTTCCCACTTCACCTTTTTCAATCTTTCTGTAACCATTCATCTTTGTTCCACTTTGTCTCTTTTTTAAATGGGCAAGGAATTCCTATATAACAGGAACTGCTGGAACTAAAAATATAATATGTGAGCTTGAAGTGGTTTTTTGAAGTGCTGTTGTGCCCAAACCCTTGTGTGACAAGTTGTTTGGGTCTCAGCAGCTGTTTATAGCAGTGGAACGACTCTATAGGAGTAGTGGTGGGGTGGAGAAGCTCTGAGCCCTGCTTGAACTGTCAAGAGGCCAGCATGTGGCAATGCCACTGAGTCACCCTCGCTGCAGGGATGGAGAGCAGCGGACAGGCTCTTCATCTCCATTGTTCCCAATAGCTTGAATCTTGGTGCTTTCAGAGGAGCTTGCGTAAAGGCTGGTCAGTTCTGGTATAAAAGGAAAATAAATTTCTGATAGTTGGTGATGATCTTGAAAGTTAGGGTTGACGACACCACAGATAACATTGTCTTTTTAATCAAGGAGTATTTGGAAGGCTTTTCTGAGAGCTGGTTAAGCAATTGCTCCCTGATGACAAAGCAGAAACTAGCGGGATATCCTCAGTGTGCCTGCACAAGAAGGTTTCAGTGCTTTTGCACAGAATTGCTGTCATTAGCAATGTAAAAGTGCTAGCTGAGGTATCACACAAGTTCTTAGAGTTTTGTTTGGTTTTGTTTAATCAGGGCACAATCTAGTCCTAACGCTGTCATGTTCCTTGTCTATACAATGGGCTTAACAGTTAGTTGTCTTCCTCAAGATGTTCAGAGATCTCCAGACTTTACCAAGGTGAAGTGCCCTATTGAGGCACATGTGAACCTAGAAGAAAAATGACTTGGTAAAAAAGGAACAGCGAGTCCCAATTACATTTCTTGAAGCCTAGTGCTTAGGTACTAGCACAGGAGCATATTCAAAATATATAGAGAGATTGTAACCACAAGACCACAATGACTCAAACTCCTACTAAGATGTATCACAAAATGCTTTTATTCCCTTCTCTCACCTTTTATGACTGACTGTTGACAATGAAAAATGCAAATAAGCTGGGGGAGTGGAGGAAGGGTAAAAATCATAGCTAGGCAGAAAGAATGACTGAAGAGCATCCTTCATCCTCCTCATCCTGGTAGGCTTGTTGCTGTGCTGGTGATGAATGCTGTGGGGGAGGATGAGAGAGAAAGGAAGTAGCAAATGTGGACGCTTTGCAACCTCAGCAGAAAAAACTCATGAGAAACAGCAAACAAGCAGCTGATGTTGGTGTTCTTCCTGGTGAACACAGCAGTGTTGCTGCATGACCCTCTTTGCTCCTCGGAGGTGTGAGAGCTTAGCAGTCAGCTTCCCTCAGCCCAAGAATGCGCACAAAGGAGATGGGATGGAGGGAATTTGATCTGGGGAAATTCAGTTAATCCTAATGAATACAGATGATGTGTAGATACCTAATGATAGTATTTTTTGAAAAGCCATTACTTGATAAATAGATGTGCAAACGAAAAGGCCACAGTATGTCAGCCTTAGTGCTGTATCAAAAATAGACCTTTTGCAAGTGAAAGATATTTGAAGGCAATAGTTAGAGTTTGCATTTCAGATGGCTGTGTCATGACAGTATTTGAATTTAAATGCAGCTCATGGGATGTGACATTCTTCTTTTGGGTTCTTTATAAGCATTTAGATGGGCTAGCCTTCGGAAGCTTAGAGCACAACTCTAGAGTTATTAAAAAAATAAATTTGAGGTGTGAAACTAATGATTTTTTTTTTTAGAGGACTTTCAAACTTTTTAAAATATTTTAATTTTCAAGAAATATACTAGTTTTTTTCCTTTTCAGTTTCTGCTTTTGTGAAATGACCCTGTGTTTGGAATAGAAACTGCTGAGTGCAAATGCAAAAAATATGGTGGATCTGTGTGTTGTTTGTTCATTTTTCTGATTTAACTATTTTTTTTAATTCTCAAGAAAAGCATTACATCCAGCAGCTCCCCTCTACTCTCAAATAATTTTTTTAATATGAAATAGTTGTATAAAGGTCTTATTCCTTTTTCTGCCTATGAAAAAAACATGCTTTAAAAACTTTAAGTTTGGATGATTTGGCTGAACAACTGAAATGTATGAATGAGGGAGAAGGATGTGTTGGCTTAGTGAGAAAGGAAAACTTATAAAGGAATGTATTTTTGAAGCTATGTAGTCTCAGTTCATTACCATATCCTTAACAGTGATATTGTGTCGTTGGATTTTAGCATACATAGATTTACAAATGTGTGCAACTGCACAGGTTCTCCTAAACTTGTATTTTTTTTCATCCGTATCCTGCTTTCTGAAAATATATGCTGCTTTCTTCTTCTGGGAAGATTTTTTTAATATTTTCACTGCACATTTGTGGATGATCTGCTGGTTAGAGATGGGCTTTGATCTAACAGAGAATCACAGGCTCATTGCAGTACTGAGGCTGGAGGGGAGCTCGGGGAGGTCTCGGTCCAACCTCCTGCTCGCAGCAAGCTCAGCTGTGAGCTCAGAGAAGCTCGCTCAGGGCTTTATCCAGCCAGGTCTTTAAAACCTGCAAGGACAGAGACTGCACAACCTCTCTGGGTGACTGGTCCCACTGTCCTCATGGGGAAAGAGGATTTCATTATATCCATTCTGTAGCTCTCCTGTTTCAACTTCTGCCTGTTGTGTCTCATCCTCTTGCTATGTCCCGCTGGGAAGAGCCTGTCTCCACCTTCCGCTGACCACCTTGTAGGTGGTGGAGGGCTGCTGTCAGGTGGCCCCTGAAGCTGTTCCTTCCCCAAGCGGGTCATGTCCCAGTCCCTCAGCTTCTCCTTGCAGGACAGCTGCTCTCGCTTCATCCATCATGTTGTCCCCTGCTGAGCTTGTTCCTGTTTGTCACTCTTTTCTGTAATGGGGGGTCCCAAACTGGATACAGTATTTAGAATTGGTTCAAACAGGGCAAAAAGAGGTGTGATTGTGTCTCTCAGTCTCCTGGCTATGGTCCCATCAATATAGCTCAGGATGCTGCTGGCCTTCTCACAAGCCCACCACACTCCCAGTGTATCCGGAACACCCAGTTTCTGTCACAGGGTTAGTGATGAAACTGTTTATGTGAATATTTACAATGGGAAGCTATTGCAGGCTCCCTGGCAGGTGAATGCATTTTGAATGTACACAGCTGCAACAAGCAGCAGTAGTGTTAGTGTGACTGGAATGGCTGAAGGCTTTTTATCAGATACGAAAGGAAAACAGTGGCATAAGGTTGCACAAGAAATGACTTTGAAGCAAATAGTGTGATTTAGGATTCTGTGTGTATGTTAAACTCCTTGACTGGTATAGTGCTGCAATAAAAGCAGTGCCTAATGTTTAACTTTGGCGACCATTTGTTTTCAGGATGTTTAAGTAATTTTCTGGTCATTTTAAAGATGTCCTGTTTTTCTTTTCTGATAATGCTGTCATTGTAAAGATAGCTAATATACTGCCCTCTGTGAAACTGTTGATCTAGGGAACTCCAAACACTTCAGAGATATTAATTAGCAAACTTTCATAACATTCCTCCACTGCAGGTAATTACTGTGTACCTCCCTTAGAAGTGCGGAGGTAAAGCGGTGGATGTGGTCAGTTCAAAGTCAAGTGGTGAGTCAGTGCCAGAGCTGGGGCTGGAGCATCCAAGTGCTCATTCCCTGCTCAAAGGCTGCCAGTCCCATGTTGTCCCATCAGAATTTTATTCTCAGAGTCTCACACTGGGATTCAGCCAACTGGTAGAGGTAAATGTGGAGCTGATTTTCTCTTCTTTGATTTTCCAAATGCTTCCACAAGGTTGACTTGATCTGAGGGAGAGAGAAATACAAGACTGAAGTGATATGTATAAAACCCCACCGCTCTCTCAACACCAGAGTGTTCAAGAGCCGGTAGTGCTCTCAGTTTCAGATTCACTTCATTATGTGAATAAAAGTTAAAACAGAAAAGAAACAGGGGTGGTAGAAGATCTTTACTGCTTAGAAGGAAAACTTTCTGGTAGTGGGAGTTGGTAGCTTTCAATCATAAATTTTAAGTGCCAGAAGCAACTGGTTTGCATGTAACAGATGGGTATGGCAAATATGAATCATGTTGGTTGACAGAGAGTCATCTCATCATCCCACTTGTGGTCCCTGCAGCCTGTGGCAGTAGTCGGGTAACCAATAGGGTTTGTCGGTAAGTGATCTGTAATGTGCTTTTAGTGGCTTTCCCATACCTTTTAGCACACTCATCGGTTACTTAGTTGTCTGAATAGGCAAAGGAAGGCTTAAATGATACCTTACTCTCTTATCTGGTAAGAAACAGACACTCACAGAGCATTTTTTAATAGAAAAGCCACAGTGTCTGATGGGGTTGTGTTGCAAACAAGCTGCGAACTGGGTCACTTTTTTTCTGTGACAACTGCTGCTTGGCTCAAGGAGAAAATACAAATGCTATGTCTCGAATTTTCAACCAGACAGATGTGTTTTCCCCTGAACAATCCCAGATCCAGTGGATTTGAAATCTGCTGTAGGAACACAATGGAAAAGTAGTTTAATCTGCCTGCTTTCACCACGCCTTACTCGTCTCATCTGTGTGAACTGCCCTCGTGTTCCCAGTACATTTTCATTATTCTGTTTCCAGAATCCCTTGATTCTTCACATGGAGCTTGCCAGATAAATTGGAATGGGGAATTCCTAAATTTTTGTGGTTTCCCCCTGGCCAGTTTTCTTGTGTCCTTGTAGCCATGTTGGAAAGCTGTCAAGGACTTGGAAGTCCCTTCAGAAATCTTTCTTCTGCTTCAGTCTCCCCCACCCACCTGGATGGAAGCCTAAAGATGTCTACAGCAGGTATTTGCACAATTTTGTGCAGCATTTTTTAACTCTTTGCATCACTCCTTTTACTGAAATTTTTATTCCTGTGATGTACGGCAACTACCTCAAAAGTTACTGAAGGTCTCTTACTCTTTGTCACTGATGTGGCCAAAAGAAACTAGTAAAACTGAGAGAATAATTTTTTTATGCTGTGAAATTTGCCATGTATGTTTCAGCCTAATGTTCATGGAAATTACCTCATCTACTGCTCTCTACACACAGTGAATCACTACTTGCTCTGCTTCACAGAGTAGTATTTTTGATTCTGCATCAACTTCCAGGCTCCGCCGCAGCAGTGAGTTCCAAGTACTGTGCTCAAACCCGTTTCCTTCTGTCTGTTTTATTTTTCACCTTTAACTGTTTGTTCCTTTTCTTTGTCTTTGATGACTGAGAAAGAGTTGTGTTTTCCCTGTATAAATTGTAATGTTAAATATTTATGTTGAATGCCTTATCAGTTATGCCATGCTACAAAGCATTGTTTGTATTAAAATCCATCTTCCTATAAGAGCTTTTTTTCCTGGCAATTCTTGATTATTTTTTTCACTCTTTGCTATTTAGTCTTACAGAATTCTTTTTGTTGTTTGGTGGTGGTGATTATTTTACATAATATTCCACACAAAACTGCCACTGATTTAAACAAAAGCATCCTGAAACCCATTATATTATTCACCATTCCCTTCGTCATTTGTCTGAACATTTTGTTCTGTTTTTGACCACAGCTGAGCATTAAGCAGAAGCTGCCTTTGAACATCTTGTACACCTTCTCTTTTAAGTTTGTTTGCAGAAACAGAGCTATTAAGTTAATCAGTTGACTATTTTCCATTTCAAATGTTATTATTGGAAATTTAACAACAAAGGTGCATATACTTACCTTTGTCTTACTGTGTATCTTCAAATGATACATTGGATAGAAGGCTTTACAGACATCATCTCAGCTGTGGGTTGGAAAAGTGGAAAATTAGCCTGTTGGTAAAGGGGGAGGAAAAAAAAAGGAGAAAGCAACATAAAATAAGTTTATTAGTATATTCTGAAGGATATACAAGTGCTTCCCAACGCTGATGCAAAGTCTCCTATGCATGAAACATGAAAACCTGTCACCAAAGTGTGATGCTTTAAGTTACATAGTCATCAACTAAAAAGTAAATTGAAAGTGGGGAAGAAAAAGAAAAAGGAAAAAAGGTGTGCAGCTATAATGGAAACATTCCTCGTGTTCATCTGTTCAAGGATGAAACCGATGGTTTCTCTTGGAAGCAGTTGAGAATGTGGCAGTTCTTTCCTACCTACAGTGGCACAAGCTCCAAGGTGGGTGTACTATGAGTGCATAGTACTGGCACGTCCCCCTCTCACAAAGCATTCATCTTCGTAGCAAAATGTCGTCTTCTGGGTGCACTGAGATACTTAAAACAATGTGTATTGCTCAGTGTGAACAAGGCTTTCAAGTTACTCCCCATAGGCTGGCATGAATCATCCGTTTTCCATGTTCTTATGCTTCTGCCAAGACTACTAGAAAGCCTTATAATTATAACAACTGGCATTTATGGCAGCAGCAAGGCCCACATTAAATTTCTTCTGTGTGTCCTACAGGTGGCACTGTAATTTCAGTGTCATGAATAGTAAAGCATTCAGATCTCTGGGTTTCTCCTTTACCTGCCTTTGGACCCTGGAATTTCCCTGCGACAGCGGGGAGACATCTGAGGAAACACAGGAGAATCCCTAGACAGCAACATCTCTCCATCCTGCTTTGAAAAAAACAGTCTGCAATATTTCAGTGAGTCAAAAAGGAAAAAAATCACTTCAAAGCATGCAATAATCTACCTTATTTTTAGTGCTGCCTGTCACTTTGAAGAAGGATGAGATTTAACAAAGCGCGTGCTCTGTCTTTTATAGACTAATGTGGTATGTGAAATAAGTAGAGTTGTCTAGAGAGAGCAATAAAAACAATTTAGATATTTGTGCTATAGTTAGATGTTTATTCGTTCTTGAAGTTCATATACCTGTGGCTGAAACTGTTGAATACACAAGCTAGAAAAGTACCCAAAGCTACAAGGCCCTGATTTTTATTTTTCTTTCTTTCCCAAGCCTTGTGAAAATGTAACTTGGATGCATCTGTCTCATATTTTGAATAGGGCCATTAATTTTATCTTGCCACTGCATCAGGTTGTAAAAAATGACAAATGGGAAATAAAGGTGGTTGTTTTGAAACTATTAGACCCACGTGCTCTTCTGCTGAGCTTACTACCCACCCTGTCTCTGCATGGAAAGCGCTTCCTGGGACACACCTTGCAGCTGACCCAGAAAAAACAAACCGGTAGCGCTTCGTGCCCCATCCTTCCTTTTGTCCTGAGGGCTTCCTGGCCTTGGCGTGGCTGGGCTCGGGCTGCCTGAGCTCTTCCGCACCTCAGGGTGCAGGGTTGGACCCTAGCGGGCCCCGGGCGACTGGGGCTGAAGGGGTGCTCTGGGGAGCGGGTTAGCAACAGGGACTGCTCTGAGACCTGGGTAGCATGAGTTGTCTGGGGACACCTGTAATATGCTTTCTCCTGTCACCCACCATGCACTCTGAGCCTCTTCTCAGAAGTATTTGATATTACAGTTTTTAAACTTACTTCAATTTGTGAAACAAAAAAAATATAGCTATCTGGGAATATTTCTGATACCTGGTTTTTTTTTTTTTTTTTTTTTAGTCCTGTTCCCTATCCCATTTCCACCTAGCTTGGTTCTAGTATTGATAGTTCTGGCAGGCATGGCTTCTAGCACTTGCTTTGATGCCTGGCTTGTGGTTTGCATAGTCATGGCTTGTAAGAGAGACACCAGTTTCCTCTTGGGCAATTTCAGCATTGCAACCGATTTCGGTAAGAGTTTCCTCTCTGCTTTGTGAGGTGTGGCTGTTGACGGGACGAGAGTGGCTGTTCATCAGAATTCCTTGCTGGTAAGGTTGTGGCTTATTTCTTTCCTCTGGAGTGACAAATGTTAGTTGTTTCAGTCTAATGACAACTATTTTTTTCATGGTTTCATCTGATGAAAATGATGCTTATTTGGTACAATAAAGGAAGTTCCCACTGGCACATAGTTGCCTTTTTTTAAGGGCTGTATAAAAGATCATATGCTTCCTTTTTTTTCTACCCCCTTTTAGTTAAAAAATGCAACTGCATTACTTAAAAATAATAAAGACTTTAGAAATAATGGGGTTTGTTTGTGGATTGAGGACTAGGGGCAGCACATATGTGAATGATTCCTGTTTTGGACAAGTTTCAGCTACGTTTTAAGATGCATCAAAGGACAGGGTGACAGTCCAGTCATGACTATTTCATGTAAATTGAATATTTGTGAAGACGAGTGTGCAATATGGAAATGGAAGCAATTCCTTTATTGACTTTAGGCTCTTAGAGAAAAATTTAAAAATCTAGTATAGTGTAAGGAGTATTTTGGGTGCAATATGAAGGTAGAATGTAATGTGCTGTCATGACAGCACTGAGCAGATCGATTTCCATTTTTAACGTGAAAAGGATTTTAGAATGCATTAATTGTAATTATTTTCTTATAGACATGAAAGAGTGTGAGTAAAGATGTAGCAAACCTACTATGTGAATGGGCTTACCCACACCATGAACAAAAGGACAGCTGGAATTAAAATTTCCTGTCCTTTGCACTGAAACAGAAAACCCCAAACACTGATTGCTTCTCAGGACTAGAGTTTTCCTCAACAAAATGTGCCTCTGGTGAAAGCTGAGATTAGCTGCTTGTTTAATCATTCACTTACCTACTTGCTTCCAAAATGTCCTTTTCAGGTTGTAGGATAATGTGTACCTTTACTGGGGTCAGTTATATGAGCTGGAGCTCTTGGAAGGTTTATTATCGCTGCTCAGAGACCGCAGTTCATTTCAGTAGGATTTTCCTGTCTGCCAGTTATGCCAACATTTAATGGTTTCTGACAATTCATAAAGGAGAAGGAAATTGCTGGGTAACTTCTCATGAAATGGCCTTTCTATACCTTCCCCCTGTACCTTCTCTGGGAAGGAGAGGGTCTGACCATGCCCCTCTCTGTGTGCTGACTTTGGTGACAGAGCTGCGCACGATTAGGTAGGGGGAAGTCCTGTGGCATGGCCGAAACTGCGTGCCTCAGGTCAGGGGTGTCAAAGCTCTCCGCTTTCAAAGCCTTGGCTTTGTCCAGCGTGCTGCCTCACCCCTGCCCCTGAAAGCGCGGTCTGCTCCTCGAAGCAGGGAGAGGGGATCCTCGCACACTGTGTTTCAACACCTGCTTTCTGCTGGAAAGTCATACTGGTTTCGTGGGTGGGAAAGGTGAAAGGGCACATGAAAATGTATACTCTCTGCAAAAGCATGATTCATGACAGCATCTGTACCAAAGCCAGGAAAAAAAAGGTGCCTGAAAGCTCTGTGTCACGCTATAAATGACAAGAGCCATTAATGTCAGGCTGCTAATGTTCACATGAACTTTTTGAGCAAGCTGATTGCTGTTGTCTCCATGCATACTGGGAGACCTGGTTTCTTGTGAGGCTGTCCGGTGGCCAGAAAGCAGCATTTGCATCTCACTTCTCGGAGTGTGTTCCTCTGAGTGGGTGCAGCAGCTGGGTGCTGCGTGCTCAGCACTGCATGCTCGCCACCGGCGCCTGCACAGTCCCTGCGAGGTGGCTGGGGAAGGCACGGAGCCAATGTGGGCTGAAGAACTTCCACAGCTGTTAAGATGCTCTCTGTTTTGTCCTTGCTAATTCCAGATGTTTCCTCTTGGCTCCCAAATCCATCCCTTCCACACTCCCACATGATCTAGCTGCACTGACAATGACTTGGTTGTGGGTGAACAGAATGACGACTTGTTTGGATAAAGATGCAAAAGTAGCACACTACAGACAGCAGTATCGTGCACTCACTTGTTTAAATGATACAGATGTACAACCTGCTGCTGATCAGATTGTCATGTGGTGGTCCTAGGAGAGTCTCAGTTGGTGTTGGACCCTGAGGTAGGAGCAGTAACCCAGAGAGGGCTGTGTCGCTAAAAGGCATGGTGAATAGTTTCACTATTTTGTGCGTGGAACAGTCTTCAAAGGATCACTGAACCACCTGCTAGCGCACCTAGTACTATTTATGGGCCAGTGTAGCTAGTACTAGTTATGAGCCTGGAGCAAGTGTCCTGCCTGATGCATCACTTATTGCTAATGAAATCATGCTGAGTGTTACACAATCACTGAACAGGGAGATGGGCACTGAGGTAATGTCACATGTGAAACTATACCTATTACCATTTTCCACATCTCAGTTTCTTTCTCAGCTGAAGCAGAGCCAAATTTCTGTCTTTTAAGGATTTTTCTGAAAGTCTATACATGCAGCTAAAGGCATAGTCGTCAAAGTGCCTGTGTGTACGCACTGTATTTATGCCTTAGTAACACATGTCTAAAAATATTTCCCTTCTGCAGCCTCCTCTCCCCTCTAATTGTTCACTTCTCTTTCCTATCATCAAGTTACAGGCTGGCTGTCCTCCAGTGTCTACTCCTTTTGCATTTGCTGCGGGGCATCTCTGGCATAGGTCCTATGAATAAATTGAATTCTTCTGCCACGATGAGTGTGTCTGTCCTCCTTTAGCTCTATGCCATCTCCGGCTTAGCTGAGTCATGCTCTCTCTTGCACACATGTCCAGTTGTCTCCATGTTCTTGTCTCTCTCCTCTCTGAACAGGTGTTGCTGGTTGCTTCCAAGGGGGGAGGGGAAATAACGAAGTAACATGGCCTTGTGTCACCAACTTTAACTGCTTCTTCCCCTGCAGATATGACTCCCTCATCTGGGCAGAGCTCATCTTCCTTTGACTTCCTTCCCTTGCTTTTCCCCAGAATCTCCTCTAGTCTTTCTCCCTTTTCTCAGCTATTATGTTTCTATTTCTTCTATTAAATGCAGTCAAGCAATAAAAACCTCTGTTCTCTGCCATTATTTTATCCTGACATTTACCTTTGATTGTATCTGAAAATCTCTTAAAACCTTACTGTCTGTGATTCTGTCTGCCAATGATTCTCCACCTGTTTTCTGAGACACACTTACAAATTGCCTTTCAGAAGTTTCTGGTATACCCCAAAATACTGTGTATGGTCTAGTAAAGATCCTGTCCTCTGATCCATTTGTCCTCTGCACCTTGTGCTTGAGTAATTTTATTCTCAAATATCAGCATGGCTTCTTCTCCTGTGAAAGGCAGATCTACTCCTATAACACAGAGGTGTCTTTTTTTGTTTGACTAAATGTAGAGTTTGGACAGTCTCTCTGATATGTCATGGCTCAGCCTTTAGTTGGATCCAGCATGATCAACTTCTGCCTCTCCTAAATCATCCTTGCTCATTACTGACAATGAAATTGTGCTCTAAGAGTCTTCTCCAATTCTCTGTGTTCTCATTTCCAAGCTATGTTTAAATTTTGCACACACTATAAAATGTCTTCACTCTCCATACACAGATATGAACTGTCATCCAAGTTGTCATTATCTCAGGTCACATTTAGTGAAATCTGCTGTTCTCTGGCCTTGGCAAATGTAATTTCACCCCCTTATATCAATTCAGAAACTCACTGCGAGGATAATTTTCTCGCTTCCCTTTGTTGAATCTCCCAGCCTATTCATTTAGAGTTCTAGGCAGCATCAAACTGTTGAGCCTTAACTCTCATTTTGAACTCTCTGGGATTGCTCTCTTTGTTTTACAAACACTTGAAACCATTGTATCTCATTATTTTTCAAAGCCACTTGCTACAGACTAACAGTCCTCAGGCACGCTGATCCTGATGACTGTTGTCTCACTGGTATCTTGGACTCCATCTGATTCCTGTCTGCATCCTCCTCTTGCATCCTGTCTTAAACTGGAAGCTGCCAGGAGCAGAGTTACCTTCTCTTTTCTTCCATGTTCCTACAGTACCTGACACATAGTCCTTTATAATGGAAAGAAACACACTTCAATCCCTATTTCTAATACTTAAGAAAAGTTTCTTCAACAGTATTTCGGGCGGTAATGCTGTAAATCATTGTACATAGTTCCCTGCTTTGTTACATTGTGTACCTGCTTCATTATCTCGTTCTTTCTTGCAAGGTCTCAGGAGAACTCCTGCTCTCATTCTTTGGTACATCCAAGTCTATAAGCTTCTTCCAGGAATAGCTTCTGGGTACAAGAACCATCAAAATACTGTACCAGCTGAGTCATATTAATTGTGCTTTTTTTCTCTTAATCTAAAACAAATGCAGTGACTAGGCAGTTCAGTTTAGCTTAAATCTCTCTTGTAGTTAATGTGTCTCAGCCGACACATAGTAACTTGCTTATGTGCTCTGAGCTTTCCGTAGCTCCCTAGTGCAGTCTTTAAATGATTTGTGTGGATCTCACAAAGTGCAAGGAGGATGGAGATAATCTCGAATAGTCAAATTTTCTCAGAAAGCAACAGTGTGAAGATGTTTGTAGTAAGTAGGAAGCAGCACTTCTCAAATTTGTTGTTGAACATCTCTTCAGTTAAGAACGAAATAGGGAATTGGGAGGGGAGTGGAGGGGAGGGAAAGGGGCTGGAATGAGGAAACAGAAATTATTATTGTTATGTACTAACAATTTAGTGCACTGGAGGGGTTGTTTTAAACTATGATTTTTGTCCTGTGTCTCTATCTGGAATCTTGTGGGTTGCACCCAAGTGCACTACCAGCTCACTTAAAGCACTTTTCCTCCTCTGAGATGAAGATTGAAGCTGTACTCTGAAGTGCCGCATAGTCCATGTCATTACAGGGGTAAGTAAGATCCTCCAGCAGTCTTCTGTCTGGTAGATACGTTGTCTGTGCCTGGCATAAACTGCATTTCCAGTAAAGATGCTTTGTGGAGGTACAGTCCTAGAAACAGAGTGAATCACAGCAACTTCACCCCGGTCTAACTTAACCACAGAGGAGACATCTTTGTCTTGTTTTGGTTAATTGCTGAGTCTGTAGGGCTTTCTTCAGTTCCTCCACTTTGAGAATTTCTGACGAGACCTACTTTCAGGTGGTAGTTGCGTTCTAGCCTGTTTGTCTCTTAATGGAAACCTTTGGATGGCTTTAGAGACAGCTACTCACCATGCTTAACTATCTTGCTCCTTCTTCTGGCCTATAGTATTGCTTTATACTTTATCACATTATATTTGGGCCCTATATTGCTGCCTGCAGATGTGCAACGACAGCGGGTGCTCAGTTAAAGTTTCTATTGCTTCCCCACTGCTGCTTCCCCTTTCTTTCACTTTTAATGAAGTGACACAGTAGGAACATATTGGTTGTACATGCAACACATTATGAAATGTGCTAAAAACTTGACTGACATCCAGTCTGAACAGCTGTTCGACCTTCTGACCTGACTTACAAAGCCCTGTGGAGTTTCAGCCTTGGCTACCTTGAATTCAAATTTCAGCATTCTTTTTTCCTAATATTTGTGGTCAGCTCACTGTCTTCTGCTAAGAATTGAGGCTTAGAGTCTGGGGTGGCAGACATTTAAAAAAAACCCCAGCAAACACAAATATTTTGAGAGTGAGTCCTCTGGAGTTAGTTGGATTTTCTTGTTCGGAGTAGCTTGGATTTTTTCGTCCTTATCGATCTCAACAAATCACAGATTGATGGTCAAATGTCTGTCCACTTTGTAAGAAGTGATTTTCTTGTGCTAACCTTCTTAGGAATTTGGGTGCATTTTGTATTATTGCTCAATTGTATGTAAGTTTTAGCAAATTGAAATTTGAAGACTGTAACAGAATTAAAAAAAAAAAATTAAAATCAGGACATAATGAACTTTAGACATGAGAATGTGGCTTGATTCCAGTTAATTTTTTTGTCATCCTATATTGGGCTATATGTTTCAGCAAAAGGAAAGATTAATGAAAATAAGGAAACACTATTGTGAGACAATACAACTGAAAAAAATTATTTTTGTCTAATTAGATTTTTAGTTGTTAGACTGCTTATCTGATTTTTTAACATAAAAACAATTCCCTTCATTATTTCATGATAAGAAAGCAAGACTGTTCCTTCAAAGCTGTATATTTTTTGACAAAGCTTGTTATATTTTCTGTTTTAAAGTCTCTGAGTTTTGGGCAGAGAGCAATTGTTTTTGCTTTTTTTTAAATGAAAACCTTGTTTTCTCTGAGATTCTCTGTGGAAGAAAAATACAAAGTAGAACTAATGATAGCTTGAAGATGAGAAATCTTCTGTGGTCATGATTATGGTGTTAACTTCTTAGTGAATAAAACTCACATTAGTTGATGAGATTAAGATTGTCATATCGGCATGTTAAAGTCATTGAAGTATGATGCTTATCTTTTTCCCATTTAGACTTTCTTCAAGATATTTCTTTGTCCCTGAAAAAATGCAGGTGGAATGGACAGTAACGGCTCTTGCCCAGAAGGATGAAGTGCTTACTGGTATTGAGTAGGACTTTTGCATTCAGATGTTGCCCTCAAAGCTCTGTGTGCTCACTGAGGTGTTTCTGGTCATGCCCCTGTGTCTGAAAAGTGCCACCACCCATCATGAGGTAGTAATTCCATTGTCTTCTGCCAGTGATGTCCCTAGAGGAGTCGTACCCAAATTTTTCTATGATCTTTCAATCTTTCCAGTCTTTTCCATGACTTTAACAAGACAGGAGCATTACAGCCTTGTTGTGCCTGACAATGCTTGCAAAACAGATGTGCTAAATTATAGTATCTGGTCAGAAGGCCAAGAGAAGCTATCTAGCTGCCAACAGAAACAGGATGCGTCATGGCACTTGCTTGACTAAAGCCTGAGAGATCAGCTTGGAAGACAAATACACCATTCCTTCCCTGTGTCAGAAAGACTGTGCGTTGAAAGTTATGTCATCGAGCTAGTTGATTTAAACTGATGCAATTCAAATTATGGGTGTTTCAAATCCCGAAGTTAACCTCAGATTCTTCAACTGGCATAAATTATAGCTCTGCTGCAACGGGAAATACCAAGTATGGGGTTGTTTTCCTCCAAGCATTTACTACTTGTTGATTATTTGTACCACCCTGGGGGTTTAACTGTCAAATTTTTTTGTCGCCAAAATGGCACATGGCATGAGAAGGGAGAACTGAAGTAACAATTAAAAATAATCTTTTTAAAGAAGATCATAAAAGAGAAAGTAACTATTGAGGCTGCAATTACTGTGAGCTATACACTGCCATTAAACAGTTGATAATAGTAATTTTATTTTGTCCTTATGAACATTTTTTATCACTGGAAAGTCTAAAATTTATTTTGTCTATTTGTTTTTCTTATGTAAAACAAAAGATATTTGTATTACAATTAAGCTATAAAAACGGAGGTACTCTATATTGGACTACACTCATCTAAATATAAAAGGACATAAATAGCTGGGGACTGGTTTAGAAGAAAAATAAAGAAGAGAGAGAATGTCTCCTTACAAGAAAAGGGAGAGACTCAGACAGAGACTTAACTTTGTAAAAAGTGTTGGGAGAGCTCTAATATGGTGGAATTTAAGGGAAATAATTTGGTGAAATACAGCTCATAGATCAAAAAACTCCAGATCTGAGAAAACCTGGAAATTGTTCCCATGAAAGAACAAGTTCCTTTTTTTAGTCTTCTGTAGTTTCACCATGTTACCTTCTCATTTAGAAAAATGCTCAGTGCTTTCCTTTTGGATTTTACTATGAGGGCAACCCCAGAGAAAAAGAGTAAGGAAAAGTGTTTATTTCAGTAAGACTGAAGAAGCAAGTGTCTGGTGTAGTCAGAGCTGCATTCGCAGGAGTAACAAGTAGTCATCTTTAATGATTTATTTCTGTGTGCAGATGTTCTGGCAAAGGCTATAGTGTTTAAGAAGCAAGAATCATAGTTCCTGGGGAATCATCTTGCTCCTAGGGAAATGCCTTTCACCCACAGGGAAAAGAAGATCACATGTAAATCTCTATGGCTGACCAGGCTTCACTGTAGCGCAGGAGCCGCTTCACCCTCCTCCAGTGCAACCTGCTAGGGCTGTTTGCTAGGGCATACCTTCCCCCACTGAGATTGTGCTATTGCAGAGGTGATGTGTGAGTACAGTGCAAGTACTTTGCATACTGTGAAAAGTGGAAGGAAGATCAACTCTTCAATGCTCCTGATCTTTTAATGAAGAATGAAACAGGACTTTCTAGACTTCTGTTTCTTGTGAACTTTGAGCATAGGAGTGTAAGTCTTTAATGGAAGAAGCAGCAAGTCCCCCAGCTGTTTCTTCATTACTTCATCCTCATAATCACTAGCGTAACGATTTTGCTTTACTCTTTAAAAGCTCTTCTCCTGACATTTCTCTGGAAGTGTGAATGCTGGCCTTTTGCACAGAGCTGTCAATATAATGAACTTTGCCTGGAAGGAGGAAAGGAAGAGGAGATTCACATCCAAGCTTCAGAGACTGCAAACAGTAGCAATTTTTTTTGGCCTTCTGTTCTCAAATGCAGGAGCCAAAAGTGTGCTCATGTTATCCTGATGTAGTACATTGCAGTTGTGGAAGTTGTAACGGGACTGAATATTCTTGATACATCTCTCGCCAAGGTGGCAGCTTGGGAAATAATGCTCAGGTAACTGTTTTTTTTGGATGTAGGAGAAAACTCCATCCACAGTGAAAGAGCAGCTGTAAACGTAGGAAGGACGGGTGAGCTTCTGTTCTAGCCTTGGCTTTGCTTCCTTAAACCAAATTGTCACTGCCCACGAGATGCCTCCAGCAACGTGTGTGTGGGGGCTGAGCCCCTCTGGGCAGCCTGGTGGGGCTGTGGGGAGGTCATTCCCTGCCTGGGGCACTCCTGCCTCCACAGTGGCCTCCTCCTAAAGGCCACTGGAGGGGACAGGGTAAAAATTCTCCAAAAGGAAAATGTCACTGCGTTGTGCTAGGCAAAGGGGCCCAAAGTAAGTTTGTTCTTGAAACGGCGCGGGGCACAGCTGGAAGCCGATGTGTGTCAAGCAGCCTCCCCCTGTCAGCAATATCTGGCAGAAATTTTTTTCATTAGGCTTATTTTAGGAAATCTGGTTCATTTTGCTGACAATATGTTTTCTTTTTTCCTCTGAACCTCATCCTCCAAATTCACAAAATGTTTTGCAGCGGCTTATTGCCATGATTACTTTTTTCAATTTTTGTCTTCCATTGGGTGCATAAAACCTTCTACAATGCTTTAACAGCAAATGCTTGTCACAGTTGCCTTCCAGCAAGGATGTCTCAGGTTCCTGTCACAGTGATGATCCACGTTTATAATTACTACAGTGGTTCTGCGCCTTTGTGCTGGGGGAAACATCCCCTTCGTCCTCTCTTTAGATGCTGGACCTTGCAGTGTTCCCTCTAAACTGTGTTTGCTGAACAGCTGATCTGAAAAAACAGAGGAGGGAACGGCGCTCCCTCTCCCCTCATCTGTATCTTTTTGCAAGGGACTTGCTTCAAGGGAAAGCCCTGAGGTGGTTACCTCGGGAGGGGCTATAGGCTTTGGGCTTTTTTCTCCCGCTTCCCCTCTGTGTTTCATCTTCTGGGCCAGCAAAGAACTGTGCATCTTTGGAAGAGAGTAGAGCACCAGGGAAGCGCTTCTTCAGACCTGGAGTGTTTCCTTACCCCTTAACTGCACTAACTCTTTGTTTATTTCTGCAGCCAGTTTAACTTTGCCTGCTTTTATTGCCTGCCACAGCAAAAGAGCCAGCTAGGAGGCAGTAGCAATTGCAGTATTGTGCTTAAAGTTTCTACAAATGTTTTCTTGTCCTTCAAACATAGCAGCACTAGGAATCAGCTCAATGGCATAAGGAGCCTGCATGCAAACTCACATTTGGGGCAGACACACTTCACTAAGCATGCCATTTTGATTTCTCTTTTTTGTCTATGAGGCCACAGAGGCAGCTGGAGCATCTCTCTTCTGTTGAACCTCTGCTTTTTTTCCAGCCCCTCTCCTACCGAAGGCAGTGAGCGTGGGCTCCTGCAACGGCTTGCTCTGAGCTGTCAACGCCTGTAACCTGCCACTCTTGGGCTTCCCGGCTGGACTGACAGGACCTGGCCGAGATCCAAGCAGGGTGATGTCTCTGAGACGGGAGCAGTGAACTTTGTTCCAGTTTTTCCTGGCCCTCTCCCAAATGGACTCAGACGTTGTCTTTTTGAATTGCTTGCAGGTGAGGGGATTGAATCCTTTCAAATGCACTTGAATAAGATTATAACCAATGGTGTTATAATGTGACAAATGGAGTTTCTTGCTGCGAGGCGTTTGATAAGAACCTTTTTGACTTTTCAAAGGGTAATTTTTATTTAACAAGCTTAAATTTATCTGTTGTGGCCAAAGCTGAAAGTATATTCTGACAATTGTGACTTCTGATTATACTTTAATGGACTTGTTGCTTCCAATGTTAATAGTAAATATGTAGTTTCATCTGCAGTTGGAAACGTGAGGTCATGGGGACCAAGGTGGGTGGGACATAACTTAACCAGGGTGGGACAGTCCATGAGCTTAAGTGAGAAGTGCCTTAACGTTCATTTGTCATTGCCCCATGAGACAGCATCAGCTTAATACCCGCTTTCCTGGTAAGCCAGTAAATGAGAGAAATTCTACAGATCAAGAAACTCCTTGTGCATGTAAGAGAGTTGATTTAGACAGCTAATTAATCAGTTAAGTAACTGCCTAGATCTGATTAATTAGCAGTTAATGGTAAGGTTCTGTCAGATTAAATTGATCTCTAGTAACCCAGAGGACAACTATGATCTTACAATCACTGTGATTACTTTCCCCCTGTATTTTTGCAAGAACCTCAGTTAAAGGTAATATGATAATTTAGGACTATTATATAAGTCTTTCTTCTTGACACAGGACAGTGCTTCAAGCGCTACTGTAATTTGGAGCAATGCTATTCCTAATGCCTCGTAAGTGAGATATGTGATTAAGTAATCATTGAATTTTTTTTTTTTTTAGGGAAATTTTTGTAGCTATCACTAGTTTCATATTGCCTGTCGATTCATTGCCCATTGAAGTGCGGATTGTTGCAGGCAGCCAAATAAACAGAAAGCAAACAGAGATATTCACGTTGGTGACCAGCGTGAGAAAAGTAAATGGAAGGCAAAAAGCTTAGCTTCCAGTTTGTCTCGTAACCCTGACTTGGTGCTTGGTAAAGTGGAATTTTTTTTGAGTAGTCTGTGTCAATGCCATCTGAACAGGAACTGAGCTATGCACATTTTGGGTGCTTCTCAACACAAATAGTTTGAGTCATGTTACATATCTCAAATATTTTGCTCAGAAACAGGAAGGCATATGCCCACTCTGGATGTCATCAGAGGGATGCCTGGAAGGCATGTCTGGCAGACTTCTACCAATATCATTGCAGATTGACATGATCACTTTAGCTGTGTCAGGCCTTGTGGATTTTAACTTCCACATGAGTTGAAATTAGAATCACTGGAACCTCAGTGGTTTTTTTTTCCTTTTTTCCACTCCTAACACTACCTTTGATCTTTAACAGAGATATTTCTATTTACTTCAGAAGAGACGATGTAGTCAAATGGAAATAATTGCAAGATTTTTCTGATAAGTCACTTGCTGTGTTTCCACATTTATTGTATCAGCTATTACTCATGTACCTACTTGTTTATTACTCTTCTTGAAAGAGCAGGAGTGAAGTGGGACTAATAGAGCTAAACAAACTGGTATTTATAGTTCAGTTGTTGAATCAAAATAAAAAACCCTCAAAAACTTGAATTAGAAATCTTTTAGCTGAAACTGCTTTTGACATATTATATTCAATTCAGCCTGAAATTAAATGAGTTGTTTTGGGTACATCTAAGAAAAGCTGAAGAAATGTAGGCATGGTTTACAAACTCATAATGTAAATCCAGCCTTTTTGCTTTTATCCAGTAGATCCATAACGTTTTATCCTCCAGAAAGTGAGATTCAAGTTTGTTTTCTCCTTTATAAAGCCATCTGAAGTGGGAGAGGTTTCAGCGTGCCTTGTTTTATTCTCTCTCTTTGGTTTGTTCCACTTTCCAATTTTAGTGAATTGAACATCCATCACAGCAGACTGCAATGCTGGTGCACGCTTTCAATGTGGGCGCCTTAATCTGTAGTCTGGAGGGTTTCCCTCTCCTCCTGTTCCTAGATCTTCTCTCACTGCAAATGGAGAGGCTTAGGGAGAGGGCCGGAATCCCACATCCTCACCTCAGTGCTTAGGGTATATCTCTAGGGGTGAGACCCTGCTTCAAACTCAATGTCCACCAGAGTCAGGACAAGGGCACTGACACGGGTGTCTCCAGTCTGTAATACAGCACCCCGAGTGCTGTGAAACAAGGTGGTCTGGGCCAAGTCTTCTCCTGCTGCAGCTGTTCCAGCTAGGAATCGGGATGCCCTCCTGGTGGTATGAACTCAGTGTTGTCTCCTATTTACCTCTCACTGGCTTACCTAGTTCCTGAGCTCGGGTGTAGCTTTCATGGGCTGGGAAGCCCTTCTGCCAGCAAAACTGCCATCCCAGGGCATGCTTGCAGGTTGCCATGGCATGACCACCTACCATTGCACAGAGGGCAAGTGAGGGGCACAGCTCAGCAGGGGATGCAGCCTGTGGGAGGGGAATGTTAGGGGCCATGGTTCCCAGAGACAGCCGCTGTAGATTCATCCTGAACACCACCCAGTAAGGTGGGTATAGACTAGCTCTATTTGAGTGGCTATGTTTATCCATTTCCTTCTCCTAATTCACCTGTCTGTTCAGAAAGGATAGATGGTTTTCCCACAGTGCACCTCCAGAAAATTGAGAAGAAAGACATATTTTACTGCAGTGCAGAGATAAACATGTTACGCCCTTCTGAAATGTTGGTTTTGCAAGAGTTGAGTACACTTGAGCGGACATAACATTTCACAGTGTAACTAATCTCACTCAGGTTGGGTTTATTTAGGAGAAATAAACTCAGGTTACATGTATGAGAGTTATTTCTGCAGTGCACATGTGATTTTTTTTTATACTTTTCTTTACACAGGGAATAATAAATTCATACTCTTAACGAGAATGAGACAGAAGTCAATGTTGCTTTTGAAAATTCGATTCTGGCTCAAAGACTGCTTATCCAGTTTCTGGAAAGTAAACAAAAGTTGGAGTTAAAGTCACTGAAAGGCTCTGCTGAAATCCATTTCAATTCCTTCGGCACAAAGCATGCAGGCGGAAATATTTCCTTGCCAGTTAACTAACACTTCTCCTCTTGCTCCTGGTACTGTGGCTGATTCAAATCTATGCAGTTCGTATAATTATACCTCACCCTCCTCGAACCCAAAGCACACATGAAACGAAGAAATGACAGGAAAAAGGCCATATGTCAGAGTAATTACTATAACTTGGTCTGTTTTTCCCTTGCTTTCTGGCTTGGTATTTGAGGTTCGATGTTAATTTGCTTGTGTAACTAAAGGTGTTTCCTCTGCTTGTTTGTACTAGCTATGATTTCTAAACATCCTTGAAATTAATTACCATAACATCTCTCCTCATCATGATATTACTTGGATTTGAGCCACTTATAGAAAGTGCTTCTTTCTATTTTTGGACAGAAACAGTAGGGAGCCAGAAAAATATGTATTTGTTTGCCTTTCTATTTTTGGTTTGAAATTGCTGGAAGCCAGTAGGTGGGTTTTTATTTTCTGGTTTAAGATTTTATTTTCAAACTAAAACAAATATTACATATGAGGAATGGCACATATCCGAAATTACTGCTTTTAGTAACAGGAAAAAGTTCTTGTTAGAAATTATTCTGAAGTGTGGCTCTATTTCTGGAAATCCTTTCTTGCTCACTTCAACAGTCTCGTGTCCTCTCCTATTTCACTCGATTCTTTCGTATGCAGAGGAGTGATTTTTATAGGAACTTTGCTGGCACTAAAAATTTAGTATGTTTTCCTTCATCTTGTAGACTGCAGTGATTCTTTCATCATCTGTCCATTCTGCCAGCCAAAGGAAAATCATATAGAGAGTTGACTATTGGTTGTGTATAAGACATGAAATCACCTGAACTATCACCTAAATGGATCACTGCTAACTTTGTGTATCTTTGGAAAATAAGGCCTGCTGTCTGCTGTTGGACTGCACAGATTTTGGTCTCCAGAACTTAAAATTGCAATTCTTCATAGAATGAGTAGTTTGGTATGAGATCTTATCCCGTTCAGAAGAGCTGATAGATTACCTAATTGCAATTCCTAGAAAACACTGGGAATTAATTACTCAGCCAAAGCAGAAATAAAAATCTTATCAATTTCTTTCAAAGTAAAAACCAAAATGAACAAAAAAACCCCAAACCGCCTTGTTTATTCTCTATGTATTTCCTTAAACCACCCAATCCCAAAACTGAACCCAAACAAACAAAAAGCAACCCCCCAACCACATCTATAAGCTTTATTCTGTTTATTTCATAGAAAAGCTTGGAGAGATTTGAGTTAGTGTTCCTTATCACTGGCTGACTTCTAAATCAGTAAAATCAGTTCATGTGACATAGCATTATCGTAGGAAAAGGTCTTTCTTTTGAGGGGGTGGGTGGAGTAGGGAGGGTAAAGTATAGCAGGTCAAAGTGTATTAACACATTTTTTTAGTCTGCTGTCAAGACTTATGTTATATGAAAATATAATATAGAGCTTAACTAAATATATCTTTCTCTTTTTACAGCTTTCCCACTAAGCTTTGAAACCATTCATGGAACCTGATGGCAACGCTCTCGTAAGTGTAATGGAAGTTATGCCATATTTACTGATCAGTTGAAAAGGTCATATGCTGGGGTTGTGTCCTTGTAATCATACAAGACTGTGGGCAACATCAACATCCAAACAAGACCTTGCTTATGGGCCAAGCCAAGTGGTGAGACTGCCACAGGCTGACCCAGTTCTGCGGTAAGGATGAAAGCAAGTCTACTGTATGGGCCTGTGTTCTGGTTTGGCTGCGGCCGGCAACAAAAGCGCCACGTGGCCGCCCATCCCCCCGCTGGGGTGAGGAGGAGAATGGAAAGAAACAGG
>Ga0181612_161237_pt1 | contig 24471 bp, 17 predicted proteins | sample HoacroProtozoa21_FD_119630 | JGI IMG/M metagenome (GOLD analysis project Ga0181612, IMG submission 119630) | Hoatzin crop microbial communities from Cojedes, Venezuel. Combined Assembly of Gp0051906, Gp0051904, Gp0051908
ACATCGCTCGCCCGTTGGGGCTGGAGTGAATTTTTAGAGTAAAATTGCTGTAGGGAGCCTGGGTATTATTTTTTTTGGCTGAGATTCCTGAAATGGGAGGTTGCCTATGTGACATTTATGACCATCTCTGCTCCCAGCTTCATGTACTCCCTAAGAAATGCGGTAGCGCTAAGCCTGTGCTTACGAGCAGTTTGACTCTGTGCTGCAAGGCTTTAATAACTAATGTAAAAACACAATAACAGCTTTTTCCCCAGGTGTGCTTTCACTGTTAAACAACTGAATTTGTTATATTTATTTGTATATGCTGTGCCACGAACAGAGGTTAGGCAACCTGAGAAAACTTACAGAGTTTTCTTTCGTTTGCTTTGTCTTCTATAAATTGCATTTCAGATTTACTCCTTCTTTTTTCCTTGAAAACAAATTCTGTCTGTGACAGTCCTTTACAGAATTCAAAATCTTAGATATGTCCTGATAAGAGAGATTTAAAGATTCATTGGATACTATAGATGTTCTGGAAATGGTAAACATTTCTCAGTGCTTTCGCTCAATTTTCCACAAAGCTTCTGGAACTTTTGCATTAACTGACTCTAAGTCAGTTCAGTTTTCAGGCAAGGAAAGTTGTTTCTTTTTCCTCGCTTGTAGTATTTTTACGAGAGCTGAGGACAAGATCAGGCAGATGGAAGGAAAAAAAAGTGTGAAGGAATTGCAACATCAAAATCTTTTAAACTGCATTGTTGGTTTGAAAACTGAGAACATTAACTGTGTAGCTTCTGCATCTAAATTTCAGGAAGTTTTAAAAATGCCATTTTAGTTTTTAAAAATGCTGCATTTATTCAGAGAGCTGCGAATGAAGAATATTGATAAGCTCCATTAAGTGTTTTCATATGGAATCTATTTTCAGCCACATACCAGAAAATATCTTTGTTATTTTTTTGAATGAGACCCTAATCTTGGAATGACTTTTCATTTATCAGAGCCTTTTATGTCTGCTATTGTGTTTCCAGTCAGATCCTTTACACTCACTTCTTTTTTCCTGTGTCAGCCTCTTGCAAACTCGCCACAGGGCAAAGTTCGCAGTTATTTTCCACAGGCACAAGGATTTCCCCTCTCAGGGGTGCACTTGGGCTTTATGCAGTGGAAGCCAAGCACAAATTAATGCCAGCTCTAATCGTTTGTGATAAAGTTTCTTGTGGTATATGATATTTAATAGTGAAACCTACAATTTGCGATTTAACTTGTTAGAATTTCAGAGGCTTTTGTTTCTTATGCTGTTTAGTCAGATGAGATGGCTTAGTGGTTTTTTGCATCACCGGCATTGGCATTTGCCTCGGTGTTGGTGTTCTTATTAAACGTTGTGTTGGTGTTTTTACTAAACTTCCCACTTCAACAATAATTAAAATGTTAATTTAATGATAAAATACTAAAAAAAAAAAAAGTTCTGGTATCTGTTGTTGAGAAGTTGGAAAAGAGGAGTGCAGTGTGCCAAAAAAACCCAAAGAAAAAGAATTTACTCCTCTTATAATGTCATGATTTTTCCATTTTTTGGGGATTAATGATATTGTGGCATTTAGATTCTCTGAAATATATTATTTTACCTTGTCCCAGGCTGTTCAAGTTTATTTCCATGTGTTTGATAGGCCAGAAACATCTGAAATTCTCTCAAGGGATTAAAAAAAGCACAAAACCTGTTTGTTCTTCCTGATTCACTATTACAGATTTTATGACTCTTGGTAGCAACAAGGATTTGCATTCGTATCCTTGAAGGCAATTTCCACCTCCCCATCCTTCTGCAGTGAGGATGTGCCAGTTGTCAGCCTGGCTGCCATCTCCCAGCCTCCTACAGCTGAGTGGAGATTTTAATCGGTCTTGGAAAGCGCTCTGCGATCCCTTCAGATGAAAGGCTGAAGTTCCTCTTATCGAACACGGCTTTGTGTTTCTCACTGGACATTCGTTGCCTTCAGCTGGAGCTGAGGAGATCAACAGTTGTTTGCCTGGATCAAATAACTAGCTATAACAGGAGACAACCAAGGATGCGTGGATCAAAGAGACAAAGCTATTCTGGTTAACCGTACCATGGGCTCGAATTGCTCAGTAATGTTTTACCAGGTACCAGCGTCAAATTTTAATCAGTCAGGTTGTTAAGCTAACCTATGCTGTGTATTAGAGGCCAATAAACATCTGCATCACAAAAGGAAAGCACCGGCAAGAAATGTGGAGATTTTGTGCAAGTTTTGTTTTGAAAGAGCCAGCCTGGTCAGACTCGGGTCTCTGGAAGTTTTACCGAGGTACCAGCACAAACCAGCCAGGGCTCAAGGGGCTGCTGCTAGCGCAGGCTGGCGCTGGCAACCCTCCAGCCCAGCGCCTCATTTTGCTTTTGCTTATGACATTGAGATGTGACCTTTGGCTGATTCCCTTCCCGTCTCTCCGCGCTCCGGTCTCCTCCTATATTTTGATTGGTTTGTCTTTTTAGAGTTGAGCTCCCGGGCAGGGCAAGGCTGCAAGCTCCATCTTATTAGGTGTTTGCAAAGTGCGTAGCACAATAGGACCGATCTCGGTTAAGATCTCTAGGCACTACTGCACTACCAGTAATTGTTGCTATTAATAACAGAAACGACTAGTCGTAATAGAGTGTGGAAAGGGGAATAGCTTGGCATTATTAATGTCAAGTTTAAGGAGCAAAGCCTCCATTTGTGTTGTTACCTGTCATCCTCTGGAGAACTAGACGCATCTCCCTGAATAGGGGTCCAGTTTCTGCCCTTACCCTATATAACCTTATCAGTTTCAAAACAAGATTTAATGTCATTAGAGCAAATTGGCAGGAAATCAAGGGATTGTGTCCAAGGAATTCAGGTTGCCTTTACTTATTTGTGTAAGCACATGGCATCAGAAGGATCATTTTGAAACTTACCCCTACCAGCCTTTCTTTCCAGCTATCTCAGGTCCAGCCTGTATCACCAGCCCTTTTGCCTATACATCTTTCCGTTCCACTAAGTGGTGAACAGCTTTCGAACATCTTAGCATCCTTCAGGGTAGTTTATACTCCTCTTGCTCTGTCTCATCCAGGCACAAGGGATAATTGCGTGGTCTGGTCGTTATACAGGAACTTGGTCAGCCCTTCTTATATGCTCAAGGTTGATTATAGATTAATAATCCCCTCTGGTGTTGCTGTTGGTTAATTATCATAACTCATCAATGGACTAATGTATATGGCTAACATTTAGTTCTATGTATTCCTCTTCCTTTTCTGCAACATTTTTCTTTCCTGCTTCTTTTTGTATGAGAGCACCTACTTCCATGATAGTATCTAGAAATTCAGAATTAGTGACTTAGGCTCTCCTACTATTGTTGTCTTTGCGTACGCTTTAGAAATCACTTTGCACTTTGAAATTTCTGCATTTCAAGAGAAGGAAGAAAATTGCCTTCAGTATGGAGCTGCTTAGATTTCTTTGGTAGTTTTTTAGGGTACCAGTCAGTGCTTTGTTTCCTGATAGGTACAACTCCTCTATAAATGTCTCTCTAAAACCCTTCAGGGTACCTCCTAAAGGAATGTGGAGTCAATATGGCTTACAAATTGTTTTAAATTATTTGTTTATTGGATAGCCCGTGCGTAGTTCACTCTCCTTTACAAAATGTGACTGGTTGCTTTGCATCAATCCTCATAAGCTACAGTTAGGATCTTCTTTTGTTTTTCCAGAGAAGGATCTGAACCCTGACCCCACCACCGCTTTGAAGTCTTCCCTGATAAACAGAGATGAAGTTTGAGGTATCAAAATGTCCCAGGAGCGATGTGACCCTGAAGTCAACAAGGGCCTGATGGTGTGGGCTTGTTGCAGAGGGCCAGAGAAGGGAAAGAGTGTGGCTCTGCATGGAAGTGTGGCTGCTCTGGAGCCCCTATAATTGCAAAATGTAGCTGAAAGCTGGAGAGAAGCCAGGAGGCTGCGCTGGGCACTGAACTATTTCCCGATGTCATTGCAGGGGAGTAGGAAACATGCTTCAATGGGGAAAGGGGTTTTTATCTTTGGAAATTGATGTCCACGTGGGTCTGAAAGAGAATGAGCTAGAGATTTTCACTAGGGTATTTTGATTCAAAGAGAGACAGTGGCCTTGATAAGCAGTAAAGAAACAAGACTTACTGTGATTCTCAGGGAAGCTCTTTCAGCAGAAAAAGTAGGAAGTATGGAAAGGCAAATTAGAGGATGTGGTATAAGAGAGGATTAATTCAGATCATATAGCAGATAAGGGTGTTCCCAAAGTACAAGATACTCTGTTAGGAACATCCCCACATAAAATGGATGTATCGGACACCTTAGCCAAACTAAATCTATCTTAATGACGTGACACATCTGTGGGCATTTAACCTCCTTGCTGTAGCACATCTGTAACTGCACTTCCCTGTTGTACAGATGTGTTCCAGACTTAAAAGTTGAAGATATAAATATTTCATCTTTATTGAAGAGTAGGCTAAATGAAAGATGTTCAAAACAACCCTGGGATTTTTTTTCAGAGGGCCAGAATTCATGAGATAACGTCAGATGTAAAGAAAAATTCTGAAATTTGCAATGAGAATACTTCAGGTGAAATGTTTCCTTCTGAACCCAAGAGAAAGACAGAGGAATGATACCAGCTGATTTCTTGTCATAGAACAGCTGTCTGAACGAGTAGATGATACTTAATGGCATCCAAAATAGAGATCCTCCAGATCAATCTGCACCACCCCTGTAAAAATAAGCAAGGAAAAAGTAATTTTCGAGTAGTTAAGCATTTGAGAGGTATACCGTGACAAAATGCAAGGTAAGAGAAAGCTCCCAGAGATTAACTGGTACAGAACAGTTATTTTGCCTTTTCTCTGATAATTTTCCTTCTTACCACCCTCCTGCCTCTTCCTTTCACTTTTTTTCTGATACATGTGTCAAGAACTCTGTTTCCAGTGAGCCAATTCAGGCAGGGGTTCAGCAGATACGTAAGGGAGCAGCCTTTGGTAAATCAAGTAGCAACACACAGGTAGAACTAAAAATGAGTGGCACAGGCTAAACATGCCTGTATTACTGAAAGGTTTCACTTATTCTGTCCCACAAATGCAGCATGGCAACAGGGATGTGACTTACTGCTTATTTAGGGGGATGTGCCAGAAGTTGTGAGGTGCAGATCAAGTCTTGTGAAAGAAAATCAGACCAACTGGAATCTCATCTAATGTTTTTAATGAACTTAAAACTCAGTTTCGTATTACTAGAAAAGAGTGCTTGAGGGAATGGAGGCACTTGGGTGCAAAACCGTCTTCCAAGCCATTCAGCCATTCGGGATTCAGTCTGATAAGAGTGATTTTTGACTGAGCTTTATTTCTAGCTAAATTTTAAAACAAGATGCCAGGCAATACAAACCTGTATGAACTGAAAATAAAGAGGAAAATCCTGCTGGTGTCTGATAGCTATATATTTTACCAGTCAGTCTGGTTTCTACAATATCTGAGCATTTCAGTCTTTAGTGTGTGTAGCTTCAAAACTTCTACACAACTAAAATCAGTTTTAAAGGTCAAAATCAGCTTCTTAAAAATCACTCAGAATGTGAGAGCCGGTTCCTAAGAAGACTTTGCCTGCATATAGCAGGTGAAGATATATTGCAATATGCTGTTTTTTTCTGATTTTTGTAATTTCTGAAACGTATCTTTCCCAGGCATACAACCAGCACAAAACCAAATATAAAATCCACATAATAAACTGATGAAAAGCAGAACATCTTCCATGACCCTTCAATCTGCCAGTTCTTGTATTTTTCACCTGCTTATGCTGTTCTCAATACATCTTTTTGCCTAGGGAAAAACACAGGATTTATAATGTAGCAAGAGAGCAAAAAATCTCAAGCCTTGCCGCATTAAGGTGAAAGTTTCAAGTAAAAGGATCATCTCCCAACACATCCTCATCCATTTTTATTTTAGTCTAATCTACTCAGATTTTATATATTTTTAGATTATCTTTATCATCGTAGTATTTGAGCATTACCTCCTACAGCCCACATATGGAAAGAAATACTCTTGTATATGGCTGGTAGATATTCAGGCACAAATGGGAGTCCAAGAGGAATAAGCCTAAATGACTAATGACATCTGTAACACTGGCAAGCATTTGCTCAAGATGCACCTAGTTCTGATCTTGCATTAGTAAGGTCCACACCTAAAGTCTGAGTGCTGCTGAATGACAAGTGAGGAGCAAAATGCACACATGTTTTCAGTTCCCCTAAAGCTATGGTGGAAACTTCTAGCTGATCTTGCATGGTATCATGGGATGACTGAGGGGAGAGCCAGGGAGGAAGAAGGGCAGGTTATGTGATACAAACTCCATTCACTTATGTGTTTAATAAAGTAAGCACAAGGAGCATCTGTGCCTCAGCTGCAGAAATGCCTGTGAAGCAGCTGTGAGGATGCTGGGTGAAAGGGGTGGAACTCTGCTCAGTCCCACTCACAGGACGGGCTACATGGAAAAGTTACGTCCAGTTAGGATGAGAGGGAGAGATGTAAAACACAAATCCATAGGAACCTCCATTGTTCATGGAATAATTGTTAGGCCTTGCGTGTTATTGGCATGCAAATACTGGAATGAATGCATCCTGCCTTTTTAATAGGCTACACAGGTCTGTGGAAGAAGCAGCCCTATCCAATCATTTGCTTAACGAAACCCAAAGAAAAGATGAGGTTGGGCTCTAGAATGCCATGCTGACAAGCGAAATAATATTCATCTTTTAATCCTCTTCTTTCAGGTGTCTAATTTGGTGCTTCCCCTATTAACTTTCCCATTTCTTTCTGTGCAGCACATCACAGACCGCCTTGCCTCTTGTCATAATATTTCCAGTTTATAAGAGGGCAGAGGGAGCAGAAAGTAACTACAAGATAGTTCTGAATCTTTCATCTTAATTTCTTAATCCTGTAATTTCTTTAAAGTACAGCCTTTTTCTTTCTTGCCACCAGAAAGAAGAACTTATTTGAATGTCAAACAGGGCCTTAATGAATCCCACAAGATAATCATAGCAGTAGCTGTCCAAGTTAGTTTCTATAAATAATTCTACGTGATGTTTACTTAAGTTTTTAAGTGCTAACTCAAAGTCTGCCTTCTTCCTCTCACATGCCCATTTGAAACCAGGGATGCTAGTTTACTGGTTAAGGCCTTTTAGCTGCTTCACCTTAGGCCCAGATTGTGATACTGAACACTGAGCTCCTCAAATGTACTGACTGCAATGGAGCATATTAATTTTGAGCAGTGAGGAACTCCAGAGTAACCAATATTGCAGTCATGAAATTGTTGATACATTTAGAAATGTCTTGAAATAACATTAGTTACCGTTCAGGAAAGGCTGGCACTTCTAGAACGGTGGCACTAAATATCTTACACTTTACTAGCTTGGTTCAACAGAATATGTGTCTTAAGTGTTTATTACGGTCCTCTGAGGAAGCACTGAGTACACACAGTGTTTTTCTTGTACTCTACCCTTTAAAAGTCTCTCATACAAAGAAAGGCAAATAACAGTAAATTGAAGTTTTGTTGCCTTGACTTCTAACATCTGTGTGCTCTACCCATCACAAGCAGATGCTTATGCCTTCCTTTTGGGCATAGAAGAAGTCTGAGGGTATTCTAAATTTGAATCACTTTATTCGCACATATATACCAGTCCCAAAATGAGGATGTGCAGCCAACATGCGAGGCAGTTCCTTCATGTAGGAATCCTAGCCCAACATCTCTGTCTGGTTCCCAAGAGACAGCTCTTAACACCAGAACTGATTTAACAAGAGTCAAGGCAGACAGCCAGTTTTCAGGCTGTTCACATTGCCTCCTCTTCTTCAGAGTCTGCCAAGGCACAAAGTCCTTGCATAACCCGAAGACTGAACAGCAAGACAGCAGGTCACTCTAAGAGATGAAAACCTGCTTGCACACTGTAAAGGTAACATTAGAAGATTTTGTGGTGATGCTATGTGGTGGTGCTTCCTATAATGATACGCCTGCTTATCTGTTAACAGAAAAGGTAACTGCAAAGCTTTAGAGCTTCACTTTTGAACAGCATTTCTGCCGTTGGATTCTTACCCAAATTATTTGTGTCTGCAAAAGAAGAATAGGAATCAGCTTTCTCATAGTAGTCTGATACTGTTTCCATTTATCTTTGAAAAGTTTTCAGTGTGTTTAGCGACAGGCTTGTTCTCAACAATTTTCCTTCCCAGCCTGATCAGTAACACAAATGGGGACATTTGTACTTCATGAACCTCATTTTTCTTCCATCAATTGCTGCAGCTTCATGCTGACGTCTTGTAGGACATCCCTCAAGAGTACTGCTTCACACATGCTTTTCTCAGAAGAAAAGAAGGATCTTTTATTTTTTTAGTAGCTCAGAGCTGGCTGTCTCGAGTTCCACTGCACCTTTTCCTTTCAATTGTTTCAGATTTGCAAGTGAGATGCCACTAGTAACATAGGAAGGCTGCAGCCTGCTCTCAGTGCTGCCTGCAGACTGATGCAAATTGGCACATTTAAAGACCAGGCAGACAGCAGCTGTGTAATCCAGTGGCATTTCCTTCTAAAATTTTTCTGCACAGAAGAGGAGCTTGAAAGGAACATGAAATGAAGTAACAGCTTGGGGAGAAATCCAATTCCAACCCCAGAGGCAATACTACAGTAAGCAATAAATCTTCTTGTCTGTATCTGCAGAAAGAATAAGGCACTCCTGACTTGCGAGCTCTGTCTCTACAGCCAGGCAGGTGCCCGCAGACCTGCTTCCACCCTCATCTATATCAGCGACCTGTTTGACCATGCTGCAATTCCCTTTCAGCGTATGCTCCAGGTTTTCTTTTCCATGGAAACCAGGGAATGTTGAAGGAGGAGGATGGGAGAGATGCTGTGTACCTTCTTTCAGCCTGACAGGGCTTTAGGACATGAGCAGAAAACAACACCAGAGCCGGGCATAGCTCTTTTTTTTCCTCAGCTTGTTAGGTATCCAATAGTTTCAGGCAGTCAGACAGTGATGTGAAAAGCAAGCTCAAAAAGTGTCAAAGCATCCAACTCCTACAGAAAAGTACCTACTAAACTGGGGGGAAATAGAAACTTAAAACTAGTCCCTGTTGCAAAGTCGCAGGCAGTTACATAGCTTTAAGGCAGCGATGCCTCTCATCTAATTCCAGCACAATCTGTCAGTTGGCTTTGAAAAAGGCAGAGAGAACAACAGTCATTCAGCAGCAGAAAACATTGGTATCTGTTGTGCCGGCACATCAGTATTGGAAGGGTGATTTCTGCATGATTTCATTCCTGAGATCCCAGTGGTGTTTTTTTGGATTATTCCTTTTCAATAAGAATAGGCCTGCTCCTAAATTTCCCATTAAAACGATGTTTTTGGTCAAAAATGCAATTTCTGCCATGTGAACAGATCTAACATGCTAACAAGTCTTTTGTCAGGAGATGTAAAAAAATGGCTTGCATTTAGGGTTGCCTAACCCAAGTTTACTGCCCTGCGGTGCGTTGAGCTAACCCTAAAGGCTGAAGGTCGAGTCGCTCCCCTGCGAGGCCAGCGGGGAGCTGCCCCCACCACCCCCCAGCTTTCCTGTTCCAACTGTTGCTCCAACAGCAAAAGGTGCATTTCTGGCTGGGCAGAGGCAAGGAAATTGCCATAGACAGTGCGTGGCAGCGACATTTTAGGAGAAGGAGTCCAACGCGGGAGGCCAGACCAGACAGGAGACACAGAAACCCAAGCTGCAGTTCTCAGGGGGCATGGTTTCCCTGCACAGCGAGATGAAATTTAATTTTGAGCTGTCTCAAAATAAAAGGCTGAAGGATTTTTCTCTCCTGCCTCCCTTTTACATCATGTGGGTATTCTTCTCTTTACCAGTATCTTTAGGCTTTCAGTTCCCCTACCCAGCTACAGTCTGTTATGCTTCTGGGAAAATTTGGGGAAAAGGACTGCAAGTGCAAAATACACCCCCTTGTTTCCATCCACCTCTTCCCCCACGCACTTTGGTGAAAAACAAAAAATGTGCAGATCTTATATCTCCTTTTCTTTAAGCCCAGATTGGTTCCCTTGATGCTTTCTCTAGTGATTTCAGCTACACTTTTTTGTTCAAGAAGAAATAAACCACTTCACATTTAAAAGCCACAAATTGTTGCTTCCGTTTTGTCAAAAAGGCTGGGCTCCTTCCAGGTTTAGAAATACACTCAAATCTGCCAAGTTTTGTCAAACATTACCTTCCTTTAAAAAGAAATATTCATACTTTTTGGATTAATGAGAAAGAAGAAAAGCAACCATTCAAATGGCTTCTATAAGAGGGAAGGTTCTGTATTTTCTTGGGTGCAGACATGGAGGTGGAGAAGGAATATGGAAAGACAGAATAACAAAGAAAAAAGCAGACAGAAATACCCAGCTGAGAGCCAGTCTGAGTTTGTAATTGGTATCAGATTCTGCCAGTCTTACTCGTGTAGTGCAATCCCTATTGATTTCTGGAGGTTCCTCACATGGTAAGCTAATGTTTAACATAAATAAGGGTTACTGAATCTTGTCCTTGAGAAGTAGGGGTCAGGAAGCCGTTATCAATTCAACTGCTGTATTCCTGACCAGCAAGCTTGCTCGATTCAGGGTTAATTAACTGATTCCTTTAGAGTGGAAGCATTGTGGAGGAGCATGATCGTTACCATTTATATTCATTCTAGTATGATACATTCCAACTCCCCCTCCATCATGTTTTACAGAGAGCGATCTGGTGAAGGAGGATGACAAGTCTTTGCAAAATGATCTTGAATTCTGCCAGATACTCATAGTTTAAGTTGCATAGCAGTGCAAGATCAGATACAGTGTGCAAGGCAATAATGCAAACATTTTTTATTCCAGACTATCTTCTAAGCTTGCGTGATACAAAACCCCATCATTACTGGGCAGCTCGCTCACTTTTCATGTCAACCTTTGCTACCTGTCCCACTCCAATGTGTGGGAAAGAAACTTTGGTTTGAATATTGCCATGGTGCCATGCATCTTAATAACACTCTGGAGTGACTGACACAGAGTCCAGATTCTGAGGCTGGATCCAGTGTTGCTGCCAGGAGGCAATGTTGCAGAGAGGGTCTGCAGCTGTGGTCTCTGAAGGGACCTGGCTACTCTACCTAGGTGTTCTTTCCCTGTGTCTCGCAGTGCTTGAAGATGCTAATTTGTTCACATTTTCCTCTGTTCATTAATGTATTCTGTCCTTAAAAATTCAGCTTTTTAAAATAGTAATGTGTATTGTCTATTTGAAAGATTAATCACAAGAAGGTGCTTGAGGTGGGAGCGCTTTTCTGGAGAGGTTCCACGTGCTGTCAGCTAGTCATTCTGAATGGCAGCTTCCAGTTAGGTCCCTTAGCTTTTGGAAGAGACATTTAGTCTGACATGTGCCAGCCACGCAAGCTACCTAGCCCTGCAAACTGCAAATATTAACATAAATGCATATTAAGATACTGTGTGTTAGCTCTTTAACTGAAATAAAGAGTGGGTCTTCCAGCAAGCAAATAGCATTGATTTACACTGGCTTGAGGATTTGGCCTGTTATCGCTTCTTTATGCACTTTTTAGAGGAGCTGCAAACCAGATAAAGGCTTTTCCTGGAACATTGCAAGTAACTGTACGTTTAGGCAGACTAGTAGTAATGCTGAGGAAACTTTCTCAGCAGTTGTTCTGCTGGATATCTGATTCCTCAGGTAAGAGCTACTTATTCAGTTCAATCTTCCATCCTAGGCCTGCCTCTCTGGTACCTCTTCCTTCTCAGCCATCTCATCTGAGGGGATTTTGAAGAACAGCTCTGATGACCCAGGATATCTGTGTGTCTGACCAGTCTGTCTTTTGAAGGAGGTCCTGGATGAGCTGCACCCGTTCTGTGCTGAGCAGAGCCCCCAGCAGCAGCCATGCACCTCACTCCCAGTGTGCCTGCATGGAAAAGGCACAAAAGTCGCTCCGATACTTTCTGAAAAGCTCTGGTGTTACTGCACAAGTGCAAAGCAACGGCAATTTTTGTCAAACAACAACAATGTTTTCAGAAAATGTCAAACTTCTGGCTCAAAGGTCACGTACCTGCTCTGTGCCCGCAGTGCTCTGGGCGAAGGGCCACGTGCTGAGCACTCTACCTGCTGTGGTCGCCCCAGCAGCTCCCGAACTGCCCCTGCAGCACTGCTGACGGTACCATTCTGGTGGCTGTATTTGTTTAAAAAGCTAATTTTGTTTGTGGCGTAGTTTGATTGCAGTTTTCTTGGCGTTTTTGCCTCTCTATAAAGTATGCTGTGAGTACATCTGCAAGCACTCATACATTGAGATAAAATTACTGGTGGTGCTCATCTCCCCCATGCTACTGCTGCTGCTTCCAGTACCTCGTGTGCCTGCATAGCCATGTACAGACCCAGGTGCATGCGCGCAGCACCTGATCCTGCTTCTTAATTATTTTTAGCCCAGCTCCCTGAGTTGCTCTTCTTCCCGCTGATGAATGGAAAACTGTAGTAGTGCTGTTTCATTTCACCAGCCTCTCCAGTGTAGACATTATGGTAAATATGAGAGCAAGTGAGATTTAGATTGATAGTTAGACCTCCTTCTTTAATTAGCCAACCACAGGACCTGTGGAGACAAGGGAGGGGAACAAAATTTTGCCATGGCGAGAGTGCTGGAGGTTCTTGTCTGTTCTTTCTTTTCTGTCTGTTCCCTCTAAGAGTGGACCCTTTTGTGATGTGTGCTTTATTTACAACTGCCCTGACTATGCTACATCAATGGTTTCCCTGACCTTGGCTCAATGATTATGCAACAGAGCATTGTAAATTATCTTGTCACCAGAATCTCCATTTAGGCAAGTATAATCACTTCCTTGTAAGAACCCAGGCCTGGTGTACAGAAACAAAAAATCCACTGCATAATAATGAGAGCAACGTGCCATTAGGGATGAAAAAGCCCCTCTGCCGTATGGAAAACTACCGCATACGGGTGCTTGGAACCTGAATGTCACTAATTTGTGCAAAATGCTTAGCCATCTTTGGCAAAAAGATGATAAAGTGTAAAATATTATTTTTAGCAGCATTAAGAAATGCAGCATGCCCCGTCCTTTATTTAACGCGGTATTGAGTCTCTCTGTGCCTCGCTGCAGCAATACTTGGCAGTGCTGCGATCACTGCTTGGCAATGCTTCTGCAGGCTCCATATTGCAGGGAACGTTCTTCGCCTTATTGGCTCTCTGATCAATGTGACTCGCAGTCCAGTTTTTCTACACCCCCGGTAATAAAACATGTAAGGCTAGTTCCTTGCAATGCATAGAGCAGTGAAGTGAAGCGATTGCATTCTGCTTGCTACAAGCAAATCGTATTATGGAGAAGAGGACTCAAATGGCCATGAGTCTGCAGGTGTGTATGTGTACACGTGTGCATACTGGTTCCTTCAAGGACATGTATCCTTGCTTGGCTTTGCTAGCTGGGCTGCAGGAGATGTGAAAGGGATTGGCTATGATAGTGATGGTTGTGTACAGCGAGCTAGAATCAGTTTAAGGTGTAGCATATTTGCTAATGCCAAATCTGTTCTCGCGTTTGTTTCACTTCAGCTGAGAATTACACTTTCCCTTCTTGTATGTCAGAATGATGGAAAACGTCCCTCCCATAAAACAGCCCTTCGGTATGTCTCTAGACCAACTCATCAGCAATTTTCCATTTCTCTTTCCAAAAACTTGACTGTAAAACCTTGGGCTGCTAAATTATTATTACTGTATATGAGGGCATAGCACTATCTTGTTCTTACTCGGAAGATTTTACAATTAGTCCTCAAGTACAGTACTTCTCTCCCTCTCCATAGTGACAGGGGAACTGTTATTTTGGTATATTTGTTAGGAATGTAGTTAGTATTCACTGAATAAACTCAGAAAGCAATATTTCACATGGAATAATTATGAATATGTATTTAGTTGAATAAGCTGTTGATTTTGCATGAATTCTGCACACTGTTTCTTAGGCAGATATGCTAATCATCAATGTGTGAAAATTTACTTTATTTTGGGCTTGTCAGACTAACTAACATAGTGATCCAAATCCAGAAAATTATTTCCTTACCCCTAAAGAACCATAATGATTATAGGAATATTCCAGGGAAGTTGGTTACTAATATATCAAACCCTTCTCTATGGATATGATGACTTTGCAGCAATATTTTCAAAATCTATTTTGCAGTTATCTCTTGGCATTGGTATTTAATCAAATCCTCATAGCTATATTAGCTGTACCAGGAAACTAATTTCATTAGGATCCTCTCACATGGTCTCACTGACAAACACTGTGGACAACACTATGGGCAATGATGTCAATGGGCAGTGAAATGGGCAGTGCCAGTGGGCAATGGCTATCTCAGCAGGCAGTGGCTACCTCAGCACGCAATGGGGAGCAGTAGATGTTGTTTACCTGAACTTTAACAAGGCTTTTGACAGTCTCCAGTAGTATCCTGGGTGCTGAGCTGGAGACATGCGGACTGAGCAGGGCTTGGAACTAGATGATCTCTAAGGCCCCTTCCAACTCAAAACATTCTATGATTCTATGATTCTATACTGGAGCAAGTTCAGCAACAGCCACCAGGATGCTCAGGGAGCAGGAGGATATGATTTACAAGGACAGGCTGAGAAAGCTGGTGGTTCATCCTGGAGAAGAGATGGCTAAGGGAGTACCTTATTGCTCACTGTAAATACCTAATACGTGATTACAAAGCAGATGGAGCCAGACTCTTCTTGGGGGTGCACAGCAAAAGGGCAAAGAGCTGTGAATACCAGCTGCAGCAAGATAAGTCCCAATCAGATATAGGGAGAAGAGCTTCACAGTGAAGACAATCCAGCACTGGGACAGGTGCTCAGAGAGGCTGTAGACTCTCCATGTTTGATACATTCAAAACCTACCTGGATAAGGCCCTGAGTAACTTCATCACACTTCAAAGCTAAACCTAGCAGAGGTTTGGACCAGACAAATGAAAGCTCCCTTCCAGCTTATTTTATGGTGACTTTGTGGCAAACACTTGTAGTGACTTTTGCATTTGGAAAAGTGCTCCTTTTATCTGTATTTTGGATATCTCTCATGCCACAGTAAATTCCACCAGAAAGGCATCCAAAGAATGGGAGTTTTGCCAAAGAAATGAGTGCTGAGACTGATTTGTATCATGACAGTCTGGCTATGAATTTATAATTGTATCATTCTAAAAACTGACTGGTTCCGTACCTACAGATCTCTGTAGCTGAACGTTAATCACCTGCTTCTAGGGATGAAAACCTGCTGGTGCTTTAATCTCCAAGCTGTGGTGGATGGAAGTTGTGCCCTTCGCTGGCCAGCCACAGGTGCTGGCTCTGTGCTTCCAGCCTGCCTGACTGCACTGAGTAGGCTGTGTAACCCCACACATGCGTGAAGACACGGGGCTGCTCTTCAGCGCAAACGTCAAAGAGCCAAACAGACAACCTAACCGTCTCCCACATCCCTTGCATATGGAGAAGTAAGCAGAGAAGTTCCAAGCTGACCTAAGTTTGAATCAACAGGAATTGTGCCATTGATATCAATGACAGCATGATCTCACAGTTCCCCTCCCTTAAACATGTGCATACAAATCCTAAAGGCAATTCACAAGTTTACAGGCAACATTTAATGCAAGAAGAAGTTAGGAAAGCAGGTTTACACAAAAATGCTAATTGTTCACAAGCTTTGCCTTTTTCTTTTTTGAAATGTGAATGGGAGCTTGCTTGCGAACTGAATGTAACAGTTCATTCCTGATGATGAGCCAGAAAAAAACATTTTGATGTCAGTTTGTATATGGAGGAGTATGCTTTGCACTTTTCTTGGGCATTTCAGTAGCAGGGCATTTATTCTTCCAATTCTCTGGCTGATGTGCTCAATGAAGCATGCATAGAAGAGTCCTCCAAACTGTTTAAGAAGCTTTCTTAAGCCTCCAAAGAGTATTTAATTTCTGCGTGTATGGAAATAGATGTATAAGAAGGATTAAAGTTGGAGGTAGCTACATGGTAAAAGATTTTTCAGCATTGCTCTACTAATGTAACTGATTGAGTACAAGATGTGTTGCTTGCCATTTCCCAGAATAAAAAAATGAGCTGTTGAGTCTTAATGCACTATTCCAATTATGGTTATAAATTCTGAATCAAGTCTTTCTTAAAAAAAAAATCCGCTTGGAATTAAACAGTTCAACAGAATTAATAAAGATTCCAGATGGGCCTGTATTTGGCACTAAGAAGTGTGTGAAAGGAAACATTTTCAACCAGAAGTTTGAATGATTTATAGAAGTTCTGGAGAGATTTTTTTCTAGTAAAGATGCCCTTTCAACCTCTGCACATTTGGAGCTAACAAAGGAAGTGACACTCACTGAGTGAAAACCTTGGCATCGGTGGAAAACACACATATGTTCACGAGCAGAAGTGCCTGAAACAGTACAATTAAAAGCCCTAGCAAAGCTAGGTTCTCAACCCACTCTCTGTGCCTTATTTCCCTATTAGCAGAGGAGGAAGAGTAACAGTTCCTCACCTCAAAAAGGTACTGAAAATACGAAATCTTTTGTGATTGTAGGCTAGATAGATATCACAGTACTGATACCTCTAGCAATATGTTGGGAATAAAAGCAACTTCTTGCTTGCAACTTAGACATTTCCTTAGGTCAGGGAGAGGCAAGACACTGGGCCAAAAAGAGAGAGGTCTATGTTTGACAAAAATTGTTTTAGTATCTCATGTTGGGCAGACTTGGGACTACTGGAAATAGCAGAAGGCAGAGTTATAAGCTCTTATCCAAAAGTGAGCATTATCTTACTCCACTGGCTAATTGGCTCCCTTTTCCACAGCATCGCTGTTATAACCACAGATATTTAGTAGACATTTAGCTTTCTTAAAATGCAAGTCGGCAACTGGAGTTAGGAAAAGAGTTAGCATCGTGTGGTCCCTCAGCCTCTTTACTGGTCACCAATGATTCATGGATTAAATTAAATGGAGGAACAAGGAAACAGATTACACACTCTTCATGTGTTACATTAAATCAATTATTAATAGGCAGCTGGGTATCTTACTGCCTTGTACTCTGTTACAAACTTGTGAGAATGATGAACAGCAAAGCATAAGCTAATAGCCTGTCCCAAACCACTTTTTTACCAATTATTAGCCTACTGTCAGTTAATGGAAATTACTGAATTTTGCATCCTGCCTCTTCTGTGATTTACAACCCATTCCTTGATCAAGACTTTAGGGAGGATGTCTTTTGCAGGGGGAGTGGAAATGACAACATATGGCTTCTGTCTCATATTACTTCCATTTGTAACCTGCAAATTTAGCTTCTTTTTCTCCCACAAAGCCCGAGAGACCCCCCGGTGCAGCTACCTCCCAATGTCACAGAACCTTTCTGCTTGCCAAATTCTCCCCTTTTATTCCAATGTCCCTTCCTTTATTTCACTGCCTTAACACTTTCTGTCTGCTAATGTCACAGTCTTTCTTTGCACATAGGACTGCCCAATTATTCATAATTTCTGGGCCCAGGTTCAACAAATCTGTTTGAAGACGATAGCTGCTCTGCACACACAACTTCTTTTCATATCGGTGGTCCTGAGGCTTATATCGGGCTCCTGAGAGCTCATCCTTTTTAATAAATAAATGGCATTCTTATTTACCTGCTTTAAAATGTTAACAAATGGTTCCACAGGCAAATAATTGGGTGTCAATGCTTCCTAGAGCTGGTAAGTGCTGACAATCGCATAGCTTTACCCTGTAAATATCATGATCCTTGTTATAATTTAAAGGCAGATGCAGCATGATTAGGAATTTCTTTGATTAATTCTGATTACTGAAAATAACCAGAGACTTTAATATTTCATTTTTAATTCCATCTTAGTGTATAAGCAGTAGATCTCTAGCTTCTATTAATTGTAAATTTAAGAAACATCAAAACTGCTTCCTTTCACTTTCTGAATTTTCCAGGCCTTTGGTTCGTTCCACTTTACCGCTGCATGACTTCAAAAAAAAAACCATAAACCTTGCAGCCTGCATGTTGGCTCTACGAGGGTTTACTTTTTGTCCATGTACACTGAGGCAGGTTCTGACAGCCCGCACACCCCACAGCGCTGCGCTCTTCGGGTTGTGCTCCCTGCTCTCTTCTGCCTTGAGAGCTGTGGCCACAGACACCGCTTCCCCTTCACCCTCACCATGAATTTATCCCCTGTAAAAGGGTTTGCGAGGTTGCTCTGTTCCTTCTTGTTCTTGCTTGCTTCGTTCTCTTTTGCAGAAGAGATCGGTAGCAAATGTGATCGTGCGCTTTTTCTTCTCTTTGCCTTCTTCAATAGCCTCCGTGGAGTGAAGTGTATCGTGTTGTCCATAGCTTCGTAACTTTTCCGTTTGTTCAGCGTGTTCAGATGAATCTGACTTTCTAATGTTTAAACCAAAACTCATCCAAGTGAATGGAAAAATTCCTAATTCCCTCAGTTTCTGGGCCTCATAAACTTGGCTTGTTTCTCCAGAGTTTTGCGCCTTTTGTATAATTATTCATAACTTTGCAAAGTCGGAGGGGGGAAGTTTTTGTAAGTGTTGCCCAAACGGAATATCAGGGCTTCACACCCCCTCTGCATAGCTAAAAATGAGTAAATGAGCTAGAAAACCCAGAAAATCTGTCGTGCTGAATAAAATAATACTAATGATTTAGAGTTCATGTTGGGCTGAGGCAGGCAGAGCAAAGCACCAGCAACTCTGCCTAGGAAATGTAGGGAGAAAAGCCAAACCTCATAAACATTTCCTTTCAAGGAAAATAGGTTTTGAAACAATGTAAATAAAGACATTACCAAAACCATGTTTTTCTTCTAGGAAAGGACCATCCAGGGTGGAAGGTTTTTTCCATTTAGGAAATAAAGAAGCCTATGAAAAAGCTATCAAAATCTATCAGAAGCAAAGCAAGGATAGGACCAATCAAATTAAAATTAACCTCTTTTTTTTTTTAGGATTGTAGGAGTTTTCTGTGAAATATTTTGTGTTCTAAAGGTGTCATTTTCTGACGAAAGATCAGTTTCAAAAGAGAATTTTCAACCTATGCTTTTTTACATGCTTCTGCAAAATAGCAGATGCTAACGCTAACCTTTATTTACAAAAATAACCCTAGATTCAAATGAACCACTTGGAAAAATACAACCTTGCTGTTCTCCCTTGCTAAGAGACACAACCTTCCTGCCTCCTTCCTGACCGAGCCCATGATAATGGTACGAGTCCATACTTGAATCCTGCAGGACCCAATGACAGGCTGGATTGTTTTCCCTTCCTGAAAGCTGAGTTGCAGGGTTATAACATCTGCTTCAGGTCTGCGTATGCAACAGTGCTATTTCATTTTCAGGATAGATCCTTCACTATTCCTTTCAGTCTTGAGCAAGAGGATTTTAGCTGTTCCCGCTGACTGGAAAGGGCAGTTCCTTGGCTGCGGCCTCTGTCAAACCCTTGCTGCTGCAATAGTGGGATCCCCAAGAGGGGAAATTAAAAGCCTGAAGAGAGAGGCTCTACTGCTAATGCAGGTCCTGGGCCACTACATGACTACCAGGCATGCGGGCACACGGTGCGTGGGTTAAAGGAAAAGCTACAAGCCCCAACTGATTGCTTATTGATACAATTTTTCTTCTCAGAAATGCAAATTTGCAGCAGGACCACATGTATTTCTGATGTGCCGGAAAAAGGCGTTTGAATGAACTGGCAGATTATAAAACCCACTAGAAAGCAAAGTTCACTTCTGCTTTCCCAGTTGCCTAGGTGATTAACATGAGATAAATACAGTTCTTCCTATGTCTATTCTTAAATCCTTAAAACAAAGAATTTTTTGACTGTGTTGCAAGACGTGAAGGTGTTTCAACAGCCGGATTTCACAAGACCTGGGCCCTCCTCCTTTCCTTCACTTGTATCAGATTTCTGCTGCCATGGTCACCTTATAGTCACTCCAAGCTGTCTTAGGGCCGGCACGTGGGGCACTGTCCCTGGGGGCAACTGGGTTCAGCAGGCTGTGTGCCTATATGTAAAGCTCCCACTAGTTAAAAATACCAAGTCATATATAATTATCTTTAGTGCCATTAACACCCCGTAAGCATTAGAACAGCAAAAGGTGGTTGTCCGGGAGAAAGAGCAGATTGCTGGGCTGGAAGTCAGAATATCAGGCTTCTGCCCCTGGCGTCCTCAGTGAACTGTGCAACCCTGAGCTAGGCAACTCGCTTCTAATCCCCCTCTTATTTTTCCTCCATCGTCTCTATTTAGAGAGCAAGTCCTTTGTGGCAGGGATGGTCTCTCGCTATGTGTTTGTACAGTGCACAACACAATAGGCTTCAATCTCCATTATGGTTCCAAAATGCAGAGCCTTCAGACGAGACTCCTGATACAGAAATCGTCATGTGTGGTGGCTTCAGAAAATCCATTTCTGCTGCATGTTTTCCCTTCTTCTTTCTGAGGATCTCGGGCTGTTCGTAAGCAAGCATCAACATGAGGCAGGGAAATGCTGTTGCCCTTGTTCAGCAGATCAGGAAAGAGAAGTACAGAAATATGGAATGGATTTCTCCAGCCTGTAGAGCAAGCAGGCTTTTTTTTTTCCTTTTCTCTCTCCCAATTCAGTAATACAAAGAGACAGAACATTTTTAAAAACAAAAAATTCCCAGTGTATCTTCAACTTTTTACCTCCTGCTTCCTCTCCCTCTTCCCTGGCTGGCAGAAGCCACCACATCTGTAAGTATGTGCTTCCTTAAATGTCTTCACTTTCCTCCCTGCTTCTCTGCTGATCTCTGGAAACTCTCCAGGCATTACCAGGGCAAAAAGTTCTCTTCTTTACAGAGGCAGCCACTGAACGTATGTGTTATGCCTCATCCATCCTGAGGTTATAGACACCTACATCCACCTAGCCCTATTTACACACAAACTAGGCATTTTTTGATGAGACTTGAACATCCACACATTGTGAGCAATCCAATTTTTTAATTTTATTTATTTTATATGTTTTTGACTGGGAAGCAAAAGCAACACGATCACCCTGCATTTAACCTTGCAGCTCCATGGTGCAGGAGATAAAATAGCATCCACTTTAAAGATGAGCATATTGAGGTAAGAAATTACAGTGCAATTTGTCTGGCTCCTGCAGAATTCAGAGGTGAGGTTGGAGGGATGGACCTGGTGGTGCTTGGGCCAGAGCAGCCCATCACCTGAGTGCTAGCCAGGAGGGGAAACCATTCTCCTTCAGGCCAAAACCTTCCCATTACCCCACACGGCGAAACGCAGACCTGCCTTTTCCATTTTGCACATTGTGCATGAATTTGGGGCTGCTTCAAAGAGGAAGTTCGGAAAAAAAGAAGAAGAAGAAAAAGTTATTTCAGACATGTTTCCTAGGTTGTTTTTTGTTTTTGCTGTTTTCAGCCGAAGCCAAATGGCACGAAGCAAAGGCAGCCCTGGCTGCGGCGTGCTGTTTGCCTGGCTGGCAGGGACACCTAGTGGGTAGGGCAACGTGTGCCGGGGAAGGCAGGGAAAAACACACTCCCCTGACTTCCCACCAAGGGCAATATTTCATCTTCTGAGTCATGCCAGTGCCTAGCTGACGCTCATGTGATCCTTGGGAATTAACACGGAGTTGGGAGGAGTTTACAGCCGAACCTCCTTCAAGGAGCGGTGGCTGTAGCGTGAGAAGGTGAGCTGAACAGCATTACCCGAACTGCTGTGAACGGGAGATGCTGCCAGCTCGGCTTTAGTGGGATTTATTCTTCTGAAGACTGTTACAGCCATAATAACATCTACACCGGCTATATGTGAGAGCTGACTCGGCGGTGGCAATGATTCAGCTCCGTCTGCAGTTATGCATTTCGTGGGCTGTTCGTTGGGGCCACTTCCATTGTATTGCAGATACCCATGAACCGATGTGTGCCCCTGCTCTTAGTGGGATAGCTTCAGCAGAAAAAGCAGCAGGAAGCTGCAAAAGGAGAGGAAGGCGGTGTGACCATCCACCCCCCCAAAACCAGCAGGACTCTTCGGTGTCAAGGCTGGACCCGAATCCGTCCTGCCTCCTCATTGCTGGTGGCACAAGCCAGGCTTTGCCGGCCCGGCCCTCAGGCTGTTTCCCGGATTGGCTCCTTGATTGCCTTCCCTTAACGCAGGTTTTATGGGAAGAGGTTGTTGAGTAATTTCTTTGTTTTCATCGTGGGGCTACGGACGACTTTTTCCTGGCCTTTTCCCAAGCACCTGTCTCTGAGAGGGCTGGCACGTGGATGCTATGGTCCGGATCGACGGCGTCCCTAAAATCCTCCAGCCCATGCCAGAAACAGAGACGTTACATGTGAGACGCCTCATGCTGGGAACAACCAAGCCTGTTTATAAGCATGAGATTTTTTTTGTTTGTTTGTTTAGGATAAATACTTCTCCTCTGCAAACTACAAAATCTGGAGGGTGGGAAGGAGCACCCTCCTGCTCCCACTCTGGGGACGTAGGCCCTAAAGAGGTTCTTACGCTTAAACATTGAAGATGAACTGCAGCTTCTGAATCAGAAACGTATCACCTGAACAGCAGGAAGCAGTTTGCTCTGGACGTTTTGAAATCGTCTTCTCCTGATCTAATTATATGCTAGCAGTAAAACTAATACAGTTATGGTTATTAAGTCCTTTTCTTTTTTTTCATGTTTTACCAGGAATTCTATCTTAGAATTAATAGGCGCTTGCATGATTTCTGTCCTATGTGCTATATTAAGGAGCATCTACATCATCAGCAAATATTTTTTTTCTGCTGATACTGCGCGCAAAGTCAAATGCAAAGGTTCAGAGCTTTTTTCTCCCCTGGACTCTCAGCATAAACTGGGTGTCTTATTCCTCATCATTTCCTTTGTTAAAGAAGGAGACTTAGTTCTCATTTAATGAAAATAATACATTTGAAGGAGAGGGTAAAAACTGCTCCCTTTCTGACATGGCTGCATGACACAGTGCCGTAGCAGGACAGAAGTATCTGTATGCTAAATACTGATGATGGGAGGAAACAGTAGACAATATATTTAAGAAGACTTTTGGCACTAGTAACCTGAAATCTTACATATAAGGCAGCAAAATGCAGTTTACACAAAATTATGATTATCAGCATGTATACAAATAGATGAAAAATTGTCAAACTATTATTGCCAATGACTCAATGTCAAACTGGAAGTAAATTTCAAGAGAGTATTCCGAGCAGATGTGCTGAGATCTTCAGGACTGATTTTAGTCAATATTTTTATTAGTGATTTGGAGGATAAATATAGAGTACACTTATAAAACTTGCTCAGTCTGGCAGGCAGGATCAGAATGCAAAGTGATAAATTGAAGTGATGGTCTCAGATCAACAAGATGAAGTTCACTAATGACAAGTACGAAGCACTGCACTGCAGAGGGAGTTATCAAACACATAAATACGAAATGGGAAATAATCAGTTCAGCATCAATATGAGAAAATGATCTTGTGTGTATAGTGGTTCATAAATTAAATATGACTCAACAATACGATTATGCTGCAAAAATTGCTAATCCCACCTGGAGTTCTGTTACTAGGAGTGTTGTGTATGGAAGAGGAGAGATTGTGCAGGCATCAGGCTGGATGCCTGCAGCTCCTTAATTACAATCTGGGCACCCAAGATCATGCTGCCCATTGCCTTCCAGAGCTTCCCTTTCCCCCCCTCCAGGCCCTTTCCCCAGCCACAGCCATTCTTCGCTGGCTTCCTCTGTGAAGGATCCTCGACCTCTTTTCAGAAAACACTGCCCATACTGCTGCTGCCTCACATCATTCCTTCTCATGGATATAAATGACTGGTGCCAGCGGAGGTCTCCATATGGATGCTATGGGCACACAGAATCCCGTATAGGTCACGCAGATGGCGCGGAGGAAGCTCGCAGGGGCTCTGTCAAGGAGGACACATGCAGCTTCTGCAGACGCGCTGGCTCCTGGCAGCTCTGGTCTGCAGCAAGGGAGCACCACACAAACCCAGCACCAGCACCACGCAAACCCAGTGCCGGCACCATGCAAACCCAGCACCAGCACCTTGCTAACCCAGTACCAGCACTGCACAAACCCAGCATCACGCAAACCCAGTGCCAGCACCATGCAAACCCAGCACCGGCACCTTGCTAACCCAGTGCTGGCACCAGGCAAACCCAGCGCCGGCACCACGCAAACCCAGCGCCGGCACCACACAAACCCAGTGCTGGCACCAGGCAAACCCAGCTCCACACAAACCCAGTGCCAGGGTGTCACTCGCAGACGCGGCTCAGTTCAAAGGGGAAATGAATACTTAAAAGAAGGAAAGAAGGAGGCACCCCCTTGAGAATTGCCACTGTCCCAGGCAAGAGAATGTGGAGGGAAATGTTTGCATTTCATTGCCTTATTTTTTAATCACAGGGAAATTTTTGAAGGTTTTTCTTGTGGTTTTTGGGTTGGGTTGTTTTTTTTTATTTAAACCACCCAGATTTAATACTGCACAGCCCCATCTCCAGTGCACCA